>Ga0214545_1002930_pt1 | contig 32828 bp, 26 predicted proteins | sample CNSS4metaG_FD_160064 | JGI IMG/M metagenome (GOLD analysis project Ga0214545, IMG submission 160064) | Root nodule microbial communities from cowpea collected in UCLA plant growth center, Los Angeles, California, USA - CNSS4 | ecosystem: Host-associated > Plants > Roots > Nodule | place: USA...
TAACATCGATGTCTCACATTATCAAACAAAAGAAAAATTTAACACTCTCATAATCAATGAGGTGATCAATGCTTCCATTTGCTTTAGCAAAGAAAATAACAATATCAAAATGAGTAGCATCCATATAACCATAATCAGAATCACCATCTTCATAAGCAAAGTGTGTTTCTATGTTCTTCTCATTATTTGTAGGATGCTTTGGTGTACAATAAGTACAACTCAAATGGCCTTTAACACTGTAATGATAATATATACTTTCATCTTTTTGTCAATATTTTCACATTTTTCTTTTCCTTTTTTTTTCACATTATTGTGCCACTTCTGGTGACAAAATGTGTCTCTGAAATTTTCTTTATAACCATGTCCAAAATCAAGATCATGATCATGAAAATATAAATCAAATGTTGCTGCATTCACTTCTGGGAATGAAGCAGAACCAATCTGGACAGGTTTCATGATTTTCTTGAGGTCAAAAGCTCATTGCTTTGTTCAGCCATACAAAGGCATGAAATAAATTCATAATATTGATTGCTGCATTCACTTCTGGGAATGGAGCATATTAGGCGGATCTCATGATTTTTCATCAAAAGCTTTGTTGCTTTGTACAGCCAGCCATACATAGGCATGAAATAAATTCACAATATTTGTGAAATCTCTTTTCACAATATTTTTGTCATGTTGCTTAGATGCTTTATTTCTTTATTTAATGGTATCCCAATATCCATTGCATCTAAATATATTTCAACATTTAAAATCCAATATAAGGAATTCTTCCTTGTAATATCAAGGGTCACAAATCCAATTTTTGCAACATTTCGTGTGTTTAGAACTAGCACATAAAATAATAATAATAATAATAATAATAATAATAATAATCATAATAATAATAATAATCACCGTCATAATAAAAATAAAAATAATAAGACGGAGATAAAAATTGATAAAGTTAAACAATTCTTATCGCAAGAGGAAGAATATAAGTTAAAATTATAATTTGAGAAAGGATTAGAAAGAGCCTGGATTGAGACACGCAGAGCACTATGGTTATAGAGAAAAAGCTTCCACTAGTCCTCAATTGGTTGAAGCATCGTGCTGATAACGTGTTATGAAATAAAGTGAATAATAGAGAGAAGAGAGAGAAAGAAACAATAGAGAATGGAGAATAGGGAGAAACTGATCTGTGTATTATTATTGATAGGGAGAGTCTTATTTATAGATACAATATGTAATCCATAAAGGAAACAAATCAACTTAGTTAATACAAATCTTTACCATAAAGAGTAATGAATCATATGAGTAAATATATCAAATCAATGGACAATCATTAATTCATAACAATTAATAAAATCTGTCATAAGCCTAAAATATAACTTTTTTTCTTAAAATTTAATGGTAATAATGATGTGAGATGTTAACACAAGGTGGTTTACTGTTTTACTTAGTTATTAATTGATAGAGAAATTTATTGCAAATGAAAGTTAAATCTAAAAGAAAGAACTATTGGCACACAATCTTAATTAAGTAACTAAGTGAAAACTTCTACAAACAATAAGGAAGCGTGACAATTTTATTCTACGAACATAACTAAATAGGATACATTTTTTATTAAGTTAAGAACATTACTTAAGAAGAAGAAGAAAAAAAAAAGTGTTCTTTTCTTTGCAATAAAGTAAAAAAGTGTAGACAAAAAATCACGATGACCCATTGCTTCGTGTTAAGTAAGAACACGTTGACCAACCAATACACAACTTCACTTCACCACCTTCTACACTTCTACTTTCCCACACGCTTTAATAAAAAAATAATGAAAACACGTGTGGGTTCCACTCGCCAACGAAGGTGCAAGCCAATTTCCGAAATATAAATTTTGATAATAAAAAAACAAAAAAACATAAAATTTAGAAAGAGAAAGCGCGTCAACAGTGGCAACTGAAGAACTTTGACACAACAATGGTTGCATATAAAAGCATTACCTCATCGTTCAAACCCTTCAGAACCTTCCTGTCTCTTTCTTTTCTCCATTCTATAAACCCAAACCCAATCAAAAATCCTTTTTTTCATTCACTACTAATCGTAGTAACAATAATTTTTATTATTATTCTTGAAAATTTTCTCAGTCACTGGTTCACTCTCAGACATGGCTCAAGAGGGAGGAAACGAAGCCATACCAAAACTCAAAGAGAGAAGCCCAATCCCACAAGATTTCGATGACAAGAGTTACAGCCTCAGCGGAAAAATCATGCTTTCTGCCATCGTTCTACTCTTCTTCATCGTCATTTTAATGCTCTGTCTCCACATCTACGCGCGCTGGTACCTCAGACGCGCGCGCCGCCGTCAGCTCCGCCGCCACCGCGAGCTCCGCCGCACGCAGCTCGTGTTCTACAACGAAGCCGGCACCCCCACCGCGGTCTCCCGCGGCCTCGACGCTGCCGTCCTCGCCTCGCTACCCGTGTTCACTTACGACCCCAGGGAACACCCGGAAAACGCGCCGGAATGCGCGGTTTGCTTGTCGGAATTCGAACTGGGAGAACCGGGTCGGATCTTACCGAAGTGTAACCACAGCTTCCACACAGACTGCATCGACATGTGGTTTCACTCGCACGCCACGTGTCCACTTTGTCGCGCACCGGTCGAGCGCGCTGCCGAACCGGCGGCGGTTGTTATAACTGTTAGTGAACCGGAATCCGGTTCGGGGGAGAACCGAACCGTTTCTACTTCTTGTCCTTCCACTTCGGTTGGCTCTAGGAAATCGACGTTGGTTGGTGTGACCATTGAGGTGCCTCCGCGGGACGAGAATTTGCGCGACGAGAATACGTCGTCGTTTCGGTCGCCGATGAGTCGCATGTTGTCGTTTACGAGGATTCTGAGCAGGGAACGGAGGGGGAACGTGTCCCCGTCGTCTAGCGGTGGTGATTGTAGCTCCGCCGCCCAGTGCGAGGCGGAGCGAGGTGGGCGAGAGGAGACTCAGTGAGTCTGGACTCGAATGCCGACGTTGGTCTAGAAAGAAAACCCTGTGTGGCGCGTGGTGGTTGGCTTATGTTGTCGCGTGTGGATTTTAATGAAGGCGGTGCGTTTAGCGGCGCGTCAGGGTAGGTGGCTGTGACTAGAATGTTTTGCGTTGAACATAAATAGGTTTACAATTTTTTCTATTTGTTGCTTACTTTGGAGTTCCTTAATAGTGACAATAGAATACCAAAATTTATTTGATCATTCAATGTTTGTATATATAGTCGGCAAATCAGGACAATTTTAAAGAATAACTCGTTTCTTAGTAAAACATGATTTCTATAATATTTTCTTTTTAATGTGTTATTTGAAATTATTTTATTTTTATTTTCGTAAAACTTTAATGTTCTAATTGAGTTGATGTTGGAGTCAACGACATGAAGTAAAATTTGATATTATAATATTACTTTGAGTAGGTTTAGGGATGTAATATTAATTACTTTTTAATATTTTATTTTTCTACTTCTGAAAATAAGTAATAAGTTCTATGTTAGAAAATATGTCATTACATTAAGATTTAAAAAAAAAAAAAACCATGGAGATTACATTGTAATCACGATAAAATTACATCGTTGAAAAAATATATCTATTACACTAAAGAAAATTATAATTTTCTTTATGAAAATAATTTCATACACATTTATAAGATGGATTAAACACCATTCATAAGAAATGTTAACATTATACATTCTTTTAAACAATTTAAAATATAAACTATTAAAAGAAATTTCTTAAGGAATGTAACATTAACATTTTTTTCTAGAAATGAAAATGTAAAGTGTCTCGTTTAGACCTATGTTGCATGTACACAAGAAAAAATATAGAATGGACGAAGTATTTTAATATGTTGTCTCACTTAGATCTTGTTTTAAAGATTGATTTGGATTTGATTCATATTAACTTAAATTTCTAAAATCTAGTAACACTAACATAGTACATGATGTGTGTTTTTTATAAAAAGATGTTAGTTAATGTTTTTCTTCAATTCATCCAAAAACAATTCATTCATTTATGTTTATGTTTTTGCTTCAATCTAATTTATAATCATTTCTATTTTCAATATACTTATACTAAAATACTAAAAAGTTACAAAATTATGAATTTTACTTACTTTAGAAAATAGAACTATAAAATTTATTATTTTTACTCATTTAATTAAATAAAAATATTATGGTTGAATGATCCATCGATGACATTAAGAATATTTATGATTTTTATTATCACAGGGTTTGAATGAGAACTTTGACATGTTGGTGCGGATTTAATTCATCACTCCAACTATATATATTCAACGTTACATGAAGACCAACTTATGAATATTTAGAGTTTCGATTGTAACGTGATTTGAATTTTCAGAAACACAGAAAAACTTTATTCTTTTTCCGGCATAAATGTTAACCAATAGAAGCAGAGACGCTATTTTTCTATAAAAATTTGGTATTAGTAAAATTGAAAATAAACTTAAAAAAAAAAAGCAATGTAAATTCGAAAATTCTATTTTTTTTTCTATTAATAGTTGCATCAGTTTAAAGCCATTAACTATTTCAAAATCAAATATCTAATGTTGAATCAGTTTCTAGATCAACAAAATTAACATATAATTTAAGAAGAAAATATTAACTAGTATAAAGTTTAATTATATTTTAAATTTATGATAAGTTTAAGTATTTTCAATCAAGTTTTTATATTTTTATTAATTATATTTAATATTTAGAATTAAATATATTTTTGTTTTCTTAATTTTAAGAATTAGAATTAGTTATTTTTTAAAATTTTGACAAGTCATTTTAAATTTAATAATTTTAATCTGTTAAGTTGATTAAAATGACTAAATTTACACATTTTTTTAAATAAAAAACTAAAATTGGTTAAAATTTTCAAGACTGCTTATTGGTTCTACCCACAGCCTCTTTATACTGTTACGCAGACTGGTTTAATTGATTGTACTTTGCTTCAAAAGCTATAATAACAATTGCCAAGTTCCATTATTTTCTTCCATAGATAATTTGCTACACAGCAGTTGAAACTTACTTCCAGTTTGCATCAAATGCGTATGCAAACAAATGTCATATACAATGTTATGGTTTATTAAATAACCCATAACATTTTATATATTTCTGATTCCCCCGCACGAGAAATTCAAGTACTCCCACAGTATTATTTGTTGTAGCTGAAGATTAGATCTCAATTTAATCCATCAGTGATTTATATATAACATGTTAGATATTTGAACAGTTCTAACTATTGGGCATGGACAACACGTTATTACAATAATAAGAATTTGGTGTTACATGTGAATATCATTACATCAATGTGTTAATCTCATCAACAATAATAATACAGGCTAAAACTGATGGATGTTAGTATTAAGTGATAAATAAGAGTTACAATAATGACTACTTAACTTAACTATGCCCAAGACATCTAGCAGATGTCTTGAATCATTCAGGGAGAAGGATGGAATACGCAGATCTTGCCACTGTCACCCTGCTGAATGTAAATTAACTGGTTCAACATACTGAGATCTACGCCTTCTTTTGGCTTCAGGAGATAACTTTATCGCACTCACCTTTCCAAGCTTTACAGAAAGTTTACAATTTGTTGGTGGTGACACACCAGCAGATCCATTTTTCCTAGAAGATGTGGGAGATTTTTCTCTTTTAAATTTGTTCTTATGACGTTTTGCAGAATGATTTTTCGTTGATGACTTTTGTCTTTCAGTTTGGTTCTTATCACCTTTTGTAGAGGGTTTGTTTGGAGACTTTGCTCTCTTTTTTGGCAAAGCAAACTGTGCATCCTCCCGTTCCTTACCATGCTTAAGGAGCCTAACATGAAAGGGATTAACAGATGTGTAGCAGACAGACTTCCCATCAATTCCATTTCTCTCTAGAGATACTTCTCCGTTGTTTACCTGAAAATGGTAGAACTTGCATGATAGATTGGAAAAATAATCCAGTGATAACCCGATAAATTGGACTCTTCAACGTCAAACATCATAACATGAAGTAAAAGTTCAAGAAGTGTACTGGATATTGCTAACAAAGGAATTACCAGTTGAAGAAGGGAAGAAAAACTTCGGGCCACGTCATACTTTTCTTGACCTTTGACCAAATCAGAAAAGGACAGGACACGGCTACTGCTTGCTTCAAGGGAGAGCAGGGAGAACTTGTCAAGAAGTCTTTCACCATAATCTTGGATATCAAATGGTGGATGTGATTCCTATCATGCCAAAACAGTTCATTCAATTTAAAGAACTAAATAGTTGAAGGCCACCTAAAAGATGAATTCACCTGTTCTTCCAAATTATGTTCAATTCTTTGTTTCCACGTTGAAACCCTAGCAGCCATTTCAGTCTGCGTCTCAGTTTCAGCAATGCTTGCTAGGAGAGCATTCTGGATGAGGAAAAAGGATTGTCAGTACTAGTGCAGTGAAAACAGAAACTGAAGAATTTATCATACAGGGCTACAAATCTAGAACTCGTTCCTTAAAACTTCTCGGTAAAAACAAACGACTCAGTATAGATACTGTTTAATTGATATTTGGACTACATTGGAGTGAATGGTATCTTTCCTCCAAACCATAAGCATATGCTTATAAGATTTAAATTTCTCTACGATTTTAGTAAAATAAATTATGACCAGGGCAGGGGAAGGGGGACTGACAGACGCCTTTTTAACATAATTCTAGAATTGATAAATAACAACTTTTATATCCGAACAAGTCATAATGGCACTCTTACCAGATGAGAGCGGCAAAGATCTTCCAAACTTGCCTGAGAAAGATCTACGGCTTCATCAACATTGACATCAGCATCATCAAACTCAGGCTGTTAATTCAAGTAGAGATATAAAATTAGTTTCAAATGTCATTAGAATATATAGATAGTCATATTACTGATCTCCTTTCCTAACCTCGTTACCGAAAGGTGGTAGATTTTCTTCCATGAAAGCATTGTCTGGCATATCAAAATCAGGAATTCCACTATCATGTTCAATGTCATCATTGTCCCCTTCAGTGTTAAATGTTACACCAGTTTCATTCCCCTCGTTAACAAGAGATTGCCTCAGCTGCAATTTTCACATCAAATTTTATATAGTAAAAAAATCATATAGTGGCAAATAGAGAAACCATGAAAAAGTACCTTCTCATAGAATGGAGCTTGAGAATCCCTTTGTCTTTCATGGGCATTATGTTGCCTCTCCCACAGTTCCACGAGCTCTGGACTGATAGGGCCATGCAATTTTGCAAGTGGAAACAAGGAGCCCATAGGAACTGGTTGTCTCACATTTATGTTATTCTTTTTTAAAATTTTCCCTGCAGGTACAGCAAAAAGATAAAAGCAGATAAGTTACACAACTAAGGGAAGGCAAGTTGTTGTTGAAAGACTTTGAGGAGTTGGGAGGACCTTTTCTGAATGGCTTCACCCTCAAGTTGCCCTGTTCATGAGGATTTAGAGGTTTCCATGGATCATCATTATCGTCATCTGAATTGTCTGAATCCCTAGATGCATCACATCCATGACCCATATCAAATCCATAATTGCAGTCATCAAGACCATCAGAAGCAGGAAAACTGGGTCCGGCATTTTCATCATCAAAACCACTTTTAAGTTTAGGGGAGCAGTTGGAATTCGCACACTGACTCTTAGCAGCAGATAATCTACGAGCACTTCCACCACTACGTCCAGGAGAAAGAAAGGTTTTACGACCTGGGGTTCTTCTACTAGCATCATTTCGAGTTTTGGCAGCTTTCGTACCCTCCAAAAACTCATGAACTGCAACAGCATCAGACGTGTCCAATAAGATGAAGTCCCGGAACAGGTCTGTGGTTGACAACTGCAACAAATCATCGTATTATTAGTGAATAAAACTATAAGAAAAAAAAAACATCATTGTGCAAACAGCTGCAAGCAATTAAGATACCAGAAAAGACTCCAATTCTCCTCCATCACCACCAGCATCCAAGCAGTCACCTTCAAGAACAACTAGATTTGCAGGAGGTTTTATAAAGTGATCTAAATTCACTTCTTTGCCGGTTGTGCCATCCAAGGAATTCTTTTCTTCAACTGCATCATAACACAGATGATATAGCCATTTGCAAATATTTATAAATGAAACAACAGTTATTGTTTTGAGACGCTTCATGAAATACTGATAGGACACGCATAGAATACAATTTGAGGAAGGAAAGAGTCCAAGAATTAAGATATTGCGAATAAAATAAATAAATGTCTGATTTTGACCGAACTTAATTGATGATATTCTGTCCCAGAATAAAATAAGCTAAAACAATCTTACCATATATAGATTTATAGATTTATAAATGTACATTTTCAACCTTGGTATGCAACAAAACTATTTTTCCGGTAGACTAAATATTGCTACCTAAAAGTAATCATCACAACAATAAATCCTTTCTGCCAGGTTCTTGTGTGATCATTCAGTCATCTCCATTAAATAGGGTACCTTGGATGTCATCTAAGCCCCAGAATTGATCATTTTCCTCATCAGCAACAGCATGGGAACCCATTTCTTCAGGTTGGACCGGTTCCCCATCTTTATGATCCTGCTGTCTGCCCAAAAACACTTGGTCAGATTAAACATTGCTGTTTAATTTTCAAAAGCACAAATAAAAGTCAATCAAAACACACTATTACTTTGCAGTTCACGTCACCTACAATACGCTGTTAGCTTTGTCAATTAGCAATGCTCCAAAAAGGTTTAATCATTAGGTGAAGACAACACACAATGGGTTTCATATCTCTAACATGCCTAGAACATAGGGGATGAAACGGGGGCAATGCACAATACCAACTTGGCGCTGAAATTCAATTTTTGTGTTTACAAGAACCAAATAAGATAGGATCATATTACTGACCACATGGTCATAAAGGATGATACAGTTTCAAGGATGAGTTTTCCCAAAAGCTTAAACTGTAATGTGAAGGTCCACAATTGATTTCATATTCTTTCAGCCTAAATGACTCTATCAACAGGATTGTTTGCAATTGACATTTTTCCCATGGAACCGTAATTACTAGTGGAGGTACAGGTCATGCAACTAGAAAAAACGCAATTGTATCTACACTTTTCCCACAATGTCTAAGATTCTGAGGGTGACCACCATCACAATTGTATCTACACTTTTCCCATTATTTCGTTTATTAAAGAAAGAAAGGGAATATTACCATGTAACATAAAAAAATGAAAAATAGGTATAGAAATTGCAAATTACACAACAGAAGATAAAGGCTGAAACTTGAACTAAAGAATCAACCTTTTCTGGGAAAGGAACTCCAAAGCACGCAAGACCAAGGTGTATAGGTACTCCACCTTTCGACTATAGACCTGTATGGAACCCTGAAGCAGTAGAGCAGCTACAATTACCCAGAAACAACTAACTCAGTCGAACACAAATCTTAAACATTAAACGGGAACATTCAAAAGACCAATGAGTATGATGAACCAAACCTTCGGCAAAGTTCACAGGAATATGTCCTTCTTCCTCGCCAGTGATCTCGCCTGAACAAATTTTCAGCAAATACTCCTCAAGTTTTTTGGCGAGGTCAACTTCCCAATTAGATTCTAGGTCACGCTCCGCGTGAACAGCGTGAAAGCCACCGCCTCCACTCCCCCCGGGTTCCAAGGTACTCTTAGTCATCTTCAGCGGACGAAATCCTCTTGAAAATCATGGTAATATCGAAATTTTCGATGCCAAGAACCTAAAGGGAGAAAAAGCTAGGGTTTAAGTTTTCTAGCGAGGAGTTGGGAAACTCCAAAAACTGCAAATAGGGTTTTGAAATTTCCCAAAAAAACGTAAATCGGGTATTGTCAAGTTCGAACCTGGTGAGTATGGAGAGAGAGTGAGAGGAAGAGAGAGAATCGATAGCGTAGGAGAGAAAGAAAGAGGGAGGGAACGTTTTCTTTTTTTCAAAAATGTTTTGATTTATTTTTCCCGCTCCTGTATCAGAAATCGAAGGTAAATTGGGCCTACTTTACGGGCTTTCTTATATCTGAATCGAAATCAAATACTGTTTCTTCATGCACCATCTTTTTTCTTAGTGCATCCCATAAAATTCATAAACTCCAAATTATCTTGATTAAAATTATAATAAAAAGTTAAAATTTATTCATGCACCTTCTCATTTTTATAAATTTCGAATTTTACAATTTGAAAATATACATTTCAAAATACATTATAGAATATATTTCTAAATTGAAAAGTATTTTTTGAATTCCAAAATCTATAACATTTTAAAAAGTTATATTTCAAAATGTATATTTCAGAACACTTTCCAATCCAAACATATCTTTCGGACTGCATTTTAAAAAAATACATTTCAAAACATAAATTACGAAAATTGTTTTTAGATATGAAAATACATTTCGGATTGTATAATCCAAAATATATTAAAACAAAATTCAAATAGCTTGTCTCGATAGATATTTCTTAAAGATTTCCAATAATTTAAAAAATGTCATTGTTATTTTTTATATTTTATTTTAGTAGCAACATTAGACTTTGGTTGTTTGTAAAACCTAAGTTTGTTCGTGTTTAGGCTTCGATTTTACAAACAACTGAAGCTTAAACATCTGTCTAGGGTTAGATTTTATGAATTTTTACACTCACGTCAACTCCCTATTGCATTGTCTTGCTGCAGAGAAGTTCCGTTTACCAACATTCCCCTAATGTTTTTCTCTTCCTCCACCATTATTGCTCCATTCTCGCAGTTGTAACTCCATTTGTACACTCTTCCATCGTTGTAACACCATTTTCGAAGCCAACACTTGCTTTCTTCCATTTTTGCCGCTGCAACTCCTCCTTGCCAATACTCTTGTTCTTCCATTTCCCTCACTATGAAGATGTCCCATTTTCGTTGTTGTTGCATTCCTTCTCCATTACTTATGTATTTCCATCTTTGTGAAAAGGTTTGTTCTTTTCACTCATTTTTTTTTTCATTAAATTTTGTTAATGTCTACCTAAAACATGTGTTTTGTGCTGCCATTTGTGTCCAAGGTACTACATTTGATGCATTTATGAGAGACAGTGAGATTTTGTTGTACTTGTATAAGGAAGATGTATTAAAACTTCCGTTAAGGGAAAAAAATAATTGAAATTAGCCTTATTCAGTTATAGAGATGCATGTCTCTAACAATTCTCTATAAATAAAAGTGTTGTGTTCATGTATATGTTTGGTGTCAGTAAGAATACGGGGTTAAGGGATGTATATGGGTTTATAGACTCCCAACCCACACTACTAAAAATTTTCATATTATATGAGATTTTTCTTGTAAATTTGTTAAAAAAATTTACAAGAAAAGATTTTTTTCTGCTATTTTTTCTAAGAATCTTAATTGACCAACAATTCTTTTGTGGATAATTATTTCTTACAAAATTTTTTGTGAAAAGTGTTTTATACAAAATATTTTGCAAAAATATTGGCAGTAATTTTCTGCAAATATTTTCATAACAAAATTTATAAGTATTTCCTATGAAAAAAATTTCAAAAAAAAAATTGACAAGAAATATAAGTTTTTTTAGTAAGGCCACTTATGGCGGCAATAAGTTTGATGACATACAAATATACGTCACCAGATATTTTGAACAATGGAAACAAATGTATTTAGTCCCTTATATTTCTTCGTAAGTGTAGTTTGTTGTATTGTAATTATAATCCACCAATTTAAGGTATAACAATGATTGTATTTTCAATTTAGGTGTCATTGACAACTAATTGTAGTTTCTCTCAAGAAGAATATTGTTGTATGGTTTTGCTCCTTGCATACTCCCTCCCTGCATTTCAAATAAGTAATGGATTGGTAAGAACCTCAATATTAAGAACTTTCTTTGTTATATAAGTGTATCCTAAACATCCCTTTTACAAAGTTCATATGTTGGACTCAACATTTTGTTAGGAAGATCAACTACTACAACAAAAAAGTTTGCATGGTTGCCTATTGAGATTTGTTATTTTGATCCATATATAGTTGGATTATTTTTTTTTCTTAAATTTTTATAATTGTGTTAATATATTATATTGTCATAAATAAATTGGTTCATACGAATGCAATTACTATTGTGTTAATATATTATATTATGAAATTGATAACAATTGTTGTTCGTGTATTACAACTAATTGAAAAATGATAATAATTGTATTGAATCAAATACTTTGTAACTATCTTTTTATATATTAATTAAAAATATTATCTTTTGTGCAGAGATTTAATAATCCTACACAATTGCACGAGAAATTGATAAAGAAAGTTTGTGCAAGATATATAATAGAAATAATAGAAATGTAAAATAGTACATGAAACATTTACTTGTAAATTATATTTAAAGTGTAATAACATAATTGTCATTTATATATTGTTATATATTGTTGTATATAAACTTTGTGTGCTAGTTATGGTTGTATTCATTCTATAGGCAGATTTGATATGTACACAAAAAGAAAAATAAAAAGATTATTTAAAAAAAAAAAGAGTCCACATTGGGCTTTGGTTATTACCAAAAGTGAATGATAAAGAGAAAAATAGGTTTCGGTTATTAAAAAATTGACACAATTTCTTTTATTTTTTTAATTTTTCATCATTTCTTAATTGTTTCCTACTTCGATTTGTTCTAGAACCGAAATTTAATATCGAAGTTTAGGTTTCGGTTCAAAACCAAAGTCAAAAGTTCATCTTTTTTACCTCATGTTTTGGTCGTTGAATTCAAGTACAATAATCAAAATAACCATGCTCAAAACCTTTGCATGCATCAGTGGCAATACCATTGGGTTGATTCTACAATCATCACATGAAACCTACCACATACATTTCCAAACCAAACTTCCTTTTCATCTCTAAAATTGAGTGTTGCTGCAAATGTTGCATAAGATACTGAATTGTATAATAAACAATTATGAATGTTAGTGAAGTTTACAAGAAAGAGCAGTACATCCCAATACATCCCATATTGACACATTCACCTATCATTTTTACAAGAGAATATGATAATATATACAATAGTAAAATAAGAATGTATATATCTTTCAGAACTAACCTTAAGAGGAATCTAGAGTATGTATATGACTATAACCCCTGTGAGGTAGATGATCCTCACTTGTGTTAGTGACTCGACAATGATACTTTGACACTAGAATCTTTGACACTCGACAATGATCCTCAAATGATGTCACATAATTTAGTTTCTTACTGGCTAACCTAACTACTGGGGAGTCGCAGGGCCAACATTGTTGAAAGGTACATTAGATCTAACGAGCCAATTAGCATCATTTGGATTAGCAAGTTCAAAGAACCTTGCAGGATAATAACAAGCTGCTTCTTCTGCTGTTAGAGTCCTAACACCAGGCCATTTAACTCTGAGTGATGTGTCTGCATTAATGCCTCTGTTATTGTACTCTAAGTATGTGCAAGTGTCCATGAACTCAGTTCCCATCCACCCCATGTACCCTTCTGGTATGAAGATGTCGTCAATCTGGGAATCCATGATCACCACCTTAGAGAATGCCCTCCATGGCCTTCCGAGGTATGTCACCTTTTCCGGCATGCTAAACACATCAGGGTCTCCTGTGAACAGACAACCTTGGAAAACTAGGGCTGTGGGGCTGTCGGCTTTCGCTCTCCCACCGGCTGTCACCATGCACTGTTGTTTGCTCAACGGTTTTTTCACAATCAGCTTGCAGTTTTGGAACATTCCAACGGCATCTCCAAACACAAAATCAATCGTCCCAGTCACCGAGCAATCGCGGTAGAATTGGCGTTGTGACTGAGCGTATAGCGTGTCTTGGAACCCGTCCATGTGGCAGTTCAGAAACGCAGCTTGGTCTGCTGTTACTCGCAGTGCCACTGCTTGATGTTTCTCGGACCCTGCCGTGTTCTCAAATCCAACATCCTTCGCCACGAAGTTTGGAGCATTAACCGCTGTCATTTGATGATGATAATAAGAAATTAGGTATGGATATGAATTCAAAGGTTGAAAAAATAGGGTTTTTTTGAGATACTAACCAAAAGTAGCAGTTTTGTAGGTTTGGACGCCATCATCGTAGTTTAAACTGCCACTGAATCTGGTCTTTGTCGGACCATCTCCGATGATTGTGACATGGGTCATTAGTACGGTCATTTCAACATTTTCCTTGTACACACCTTCTTTGACGTAAATCACAAAAGGTTTTTCATTGTTAGCGGGAACAGACCGAAGAGCATCATTGATAGATGTAAACTGGCCAGTGCCATCTTGGGACACAATTGCATCAGGAGTTTCAGTTCCCATCTGAAGAAGACGCCGTTTTTCTTCACTCAACCACGGAGGATAATCATTCAAAGCTGGTATGTCCTGAGAGAGAAGCCTCCTATTCCCAAACGAGGTCATGTTAAGGTCCTTCAGCACACCAGAGATCACATTCACCATGTCCAACGCATTGCTGCTAAGCTCCAAAGAGGTGTTCAAAACCTTAATCATTGTCTCACCGGCCTTGGTGCTCGTGTTCACAAACCCTTCCAAGCACGTGTGCTGGTGCGTGAGACTCCCCGCGATCCAAACCTTTAGGTCATACATGTATTCACTCAGCTTCCCGTATTCAAACTTGTCTATTGTATCAGCAGATTTCTGAATACCATTAACCGCATACTGAAACACCTCCTTGCAAATATCCATGGCTTGTCTTGTCATGTTGTCCTTCCCCAGGTCTTTGTAAAGGGACGAGTTGCTTATGTGCCTCAGAAGTTCCACCGCCGTGGCATTGATCGCAGCTTTCACCAGAGCCCTCGTGTCTATGTTTCCTTTAGCAGCTACATTTTTAAGGCTTTTCCTGCATGTTTTCGCGTATTCTGTTGACAGGCAAAGTAGGTCTACACTTGTTCTTTGAGAACTAACGATATGACCTCCACTTTCAGGTTCATCTCCTTGGTTTATAGTAACAGCCACCGCAGCCACCACAGCCACAAGGAGGATCGAAGAGACGCCAAGAATGGCGAACCTTCTGTTTGGGTTGCGATTGTTATCTTCACTCATATCCCTCTCTATATACACATGCAATATTCCACCCTATCAAACTTCCTTCTGTGTTACTTTTTCCCTCAATTTTCAATCTTTTGGGTTCTTATTCTTTCTAACGTGTGATGTTATTTCATTTATACATGCTCTAAATTCTCGGCAAGTTCTCGGAGGTTCTATTCTGATGTATATGTTCTCTGCATCCAAGAATATTATCAGGTAATTCCTACATCATCACTTCAAATATATTTAGTTATTGTTTAATTTTGGCATCTGGTTGTTAAGAAAACATTTTAAAAAGGTATAGCTGTGAGAGGATCTCCTTGAATCAAGAACTTTGGTGCTAATATAAGTTTTTGATGTGTACGTACGTACGCTTCATGTTTGTTGTTGTTTTGGATAAAGTTATATATATATCAAACTTCTTTTTTGGTTAAGTTCTAAATTTTACAGTATCTGTCATATCTATTCATTTGTCTCTCCTAGGGTGGGAGAAAAACTTTTTTTTTTTCTTTTTTAGCAATTATATCATAATTTTTTTGCACACTTACACTGTAATTTATTACATAGAAAAATGAACAAGGCCTCTGTCATAGTTTATAAGAGAACATTGTTCTCCCACAAACTTCAATTCCCCAACATTAATGTTATACCATTCTTAATTAATCAATCCATAATAAATAATAATATTTTAACTATTAAATTTTTACAATTTTTTCGGAGTGGGAAAGCAGAGTTTTTTCTGAATGTGAAAGCATGAGATATCATTTTGTTGGTATAGGAATTCCATCATATGTTGGTGGAGGATGTAGTATGGCTATAGTAAAGTCCTCGTTAACATTGAAGGCATTTTTCTTTTTAATTTTTTCTTCTTTATTTAGTATTATTTGTCAATATTATGGAACGTAATATGGTTATTATGGAACGTAAAGTAGCCCTTTCTTTATTTCTTTTTTTAGAGAAAATCAGTAGAACTTAAACTCTAGTGTATAGATAGAAAAAATTATATTAAATTACTTAATTTTTAAATATTAATAATTGAAATTACAATATTATTATATATTTATATTTTTTGAATAATAAATATATAAATTTAAATCAAATTATATATTTTAATAATTAGAAAGAAATCCAAGAGTCAAACAAAATGAATGATTTCAATTAAGGGTGGCAATTAGGGTCTGACCTGTCGGGCCGATCCGTAGGCCCGCGAAAAAAACGCGGGACGGACCAGGGTAGTGAGTCCGCAAGCCCGCAGTGGCTCGGCCCGCATAAGCTCGCAGCTCGCACAGATCGGCTTGCAAGCTCGCATAAAAGTTAAAAAAGAAAACTTATACTTGTGTATATTAATTACTTTTTTTATGAACTCTTGCATTATCGTTTCAAATTCTTGTATAATTGGAAAAGAAAGTATTATGTATTTTTTAATGTACTAAAATTTAAAGAATACATTGTGTATTTCATAGTATGAATAATGAATATGAATATGAATATAATAAAATGTTGAATTATCAATTTATCATCCAACTTCCCAAAGTCTTTACTTAATTTTGTGAACTTCTTAAAGTTTTCCAATTTTTAAACATTGGGACAGGACATGCCAGTATTTGCAGCCTGCATAAAGTGTGCGGAACGGCACGGGCCAGCCCGCATTGTGCGGGCCCTATGAGGGTCGCGCCTAAACGGACCAGGCCGACCCGCATTGCCATCCCTAATTTTAATTGAAATATCATTAAGAATGTTTTAACTCTATTTAGTAGTGAAGTTCTGGAAATTTGTTAAAAAGAGGTCATATATATATATATATATATATATATATATATATATATTTTTTTTATCATTAACCATAGCTTTTATAATAATATCATATTCAAATCCCAAATCCCATTAGTTGATATAGTTTACGAAGTCAGTGATTTGTACCATATGATAAATGAATAGATTACAAACGGTTTTGAATATTATGATGCATGGATGAATTGATATAATTCATACAGTAAATTGTGAGATAGTCCGAAAGAAAAGATTATTAAGTTGCTTAAAATAGGAAAGCTGATATAACATATTTTTTGTGAAGAAAGATCTATAGCACTTTTGCATAGATATTGAACATTAAAACTACTTAATTTCCAAAATTATTGGTAAACATATGCCACTGCTTGTGGCTAAATACATGATTTTGCTTGTTTGTACAGGAGAAAAGACTTCCACATGCATTCTATATACTTTTTTATATGCTTATTAAGCCATCTATGTTTTTACTATCAACTTAAATAACATACTGCATACCAACGTTTTTCTTCTTTCAGTAAACCACAGGGTTGTGATATTTAACTAAGGAATTCAAAGTAACAAATTTCAAACCTGATTTTGAATAACCTGCTATGTTACATAATGCTTCCAAAAGCATTTTGAAACACGGCTATTTTTCTCCTAGGAACATTTTCTTGGTGTAATTTGATGACTTTCATTTAGCCCTGAGGAGAAAAATGTTCAGGTTTTCAAAGCTTGGCTTTTTGCAGTTCTAACTTGGCAATGGTTCCCAAGTGAACTTCATCTGGACCATCAGCAATTCTCAGTGTCCTTGAAGCTGCCCAGAGATGAGCCAGAACAGTTTCAGATGAAACACCAGCTGCTCCATGCACTTGCATTGCCATGTCAAGCACCTTCAGTGCCATGTTCGGTGCAGCTACCTGCTCCCATAAGAATCAACATCAGAGTGAAGTGATAGGAGCCATAGAGTAGAACATTATTATTCTGTGCTAAAAACAAATACCTTTGCCATTGCTAGTATGCCCCGAGCATTTTTGTTCCCAAGCCTATCAAGTTGGTCAGCGGCTTCCAACACTAACAATCTGGTCCTCTCTAGCTCTATTCGGCACTGAACATCAGAAGCTAAGTAAGCAGATATCTTAATAGTGTAAAACTGAGACATTTATTTCTATTCCTGCCACTTCTAGTTAAGTTTTTTTTTTTCACCCATTTCAACAAATTCCTAATACCTTGGCCATATCTGAAAGAAATGAACCATGTTGAGCAATGAACTTCCCAAATGTTTTTCTACTGATGGCTCTTTGAACCATCAACTGCATGCCTCGCTCGGCAACACCTATCAGTCTCATACAATGGTGCAGCCTTCCAGGACCAAGCCTACCCTGTAAGAATGCTAGTTATCAGCTCACTGAAAATTTACTTTTTTGGTACTTTAGTAAACATATAAAAGAAGATAGGCAGATGTAAATTATGCAGTCAGACAGACCAAATAACTTCCAAACATAACCCCACAATTCCTTGTATAGTAGAATATAGTAAGAATTTATTTGATAAACTTCTTCAGAAACACTTAAAAAAAAATCATAAACTAACATTAACTTATATACAAACTAATTTGTAGATGCTCACTTAAATTAACTTCTCCAAAAGAACTAATTTTAACTTATTTATATACTACTTTTAGCTTATAGAGAAACTCCTTATTTTCTCCTCTTTAAATGTTTTCGGAGAAATTTATCCAAAAATATCCTAAAACTATTATTGTTGTGTCCACTTTTGAATGATAATTCATACTTATGAAAAGTCCCTATCTAAATATATGGAGCTGTTATTTATAGGAACTAGGGTATTATGGGAGTGCTGAAGTCTCACATCAAGTAATATGGTATGTCTAGAGGGGGTATTTAAGTGCTTGACTCTCTCCATTAAATAGTTAGCTCCAGAGGTGAGGTTTATGTACCAAACTGGTGCAATTTTCTTTCAAATTTACTAAAGTTGGTAAACTTTAAAAAAATTACAGAGACGGGTAAATCATGTTTGAAAGTACACCTTTGATTACTGTCAAGTTTACTAAAAGAATTAGCTTTCTTGGCACTTATTAACTTGAGTTTTAGAAGGAAACATCTCCCTTAACTTAGTTTTATATCTTGTTAAGAGTTGACAGACGTTGCACTCACAAAGTCTTGTTTTGTAGCAGATTTCTATCAAAGTTTACAAGGTTTCAAAATCAACCAAAGCGTTAAACCATTTTCACGCTCACTCAGCAAATCTGGGGAAACAAATAACATCGACACTGATAGTTTTTCGCTTAGTGAAATCAGAAATCGCTGAGAAAAAGTGGATCCAGAAAGCAACTGGGTCAATGGTCAAAAAGTGCCGAGTCATTTGACAAACTGCTCAGCGGTTTCACTTTCTTCAGGATGAAGAATTCTTCTTTATGATTGGTTTGATGGTTCACTGAGCAAAATTTGGAGATGTAAAATGAAAATCTTATGAGAGAAAACTGAAAACTGAAAAAGAAAACTGAAAAACAGAGAAAGAAAGGAGAGGAAGCTGGGAGACCATCTCAGAACAAAATCTCAAATCCTATTCCTTTTTTTTGATGCTTTTGTTTGTAAAACGGGATTGCTCTCAATAGTTACCTTTTGAAGGTGGGTTTTTGGATATTTATTAGTTATCTAAATGTTTGGCAAAGACAGTATCTAAGTTGATGTTGCTGATTTTTAGTTATGGGTTCACATAAGGAATTGTCCTCTACGGACTCTTGGAATGAGCCTCAAGGTTTTGCCCTTGAAAGGGTGTCTCGTGTGGCAAAACAGGAAATCTTTAAAGCCTTAATACTATCTCAAATTATTCATGGAACTCTTGAGTTCTGGGTAAGTTATGCTGTCAAAAATACTAGTCGCCAAGAAGAAAAAAATTAGTAAATTGACACTTTAACCAGGTATTATTCTTTAAGCCAAGGGATGGGAAGCATCAAACTAACATTAGATCCCAATATTCAATAGTAGATAACAGAGTTCAAACCAACAACAGATCCCAATATTCAACCTAGGAAATATTTTTCGACTTACTTGAGCAATCTCAAATCCACGTCCTTCACCCAGTATGATGTTTTTTGCCGGCACACAAACATTTTCAAATGTTATTTCTGCATGCCCATGAGGAGCATCATCAAAGCCAAACACCGTCAATGGTCTCTTTATGTGAACACCAGGAGTCTGGACATCTACTAAGATCATCGATTGTTGTTTATGCTTCGCTGCGTTGAAGTCAGTTTTCCCCTGCCCATATGTTTTGATCACACTATTGAGTATTGACATGAATGGCGCATGACTGTTAGTAAAATAACTTTCAATCAAATACTCACCATGACTATAAGAATTCTACATCTTGGATCCATAGCACCACTTGTCCACCATTTTGTCCCATTGATAATATATGAATCTCCTTGCCTATAAAAGGTGAAAAATTAAGAAAATAACTAAATTAGATGCCCATACTCTCACATATGTCTAAATTGTCTTCTACCAAGAAACTTGACTCAAACCCACGTTTTTAAAGTAGTTAGCCAATGCATTTGCATTGGTTAACTGAAAAGACTGAACTCTTGAATTACATAAGATTATCGATACTACTACCTTTTAATAGAACACTCAATATTGGTTGCATCAGAAGATGCTACTTGTGGTTCTGTCATAGCAAATCCAGACCTAATCGTCCCCTCAAGCAAAGGAACTAGCCATTCTTGTAGTTGTTCTTTATTTCCATAACGCAGTAATACCTAATATGCAAAGTAATACTATCAAATTAGACAAAAATGCAACATCAATAGAGTGCATACTGAATATGATCAACTCCTGAGAGATCCAATTAATGTTGGTCAGTTAATAATCAACCAAGCAAATCGATAAGTTCCATCTTACCTCCATATTACCTGTGTCAGGTGCACCACAATTAAATACTTGTGGAGCCCAAATGGAACGACCCATGATCTCACAAAGGTATCCGTATTCGAGATTAGTGAGACCAGCCCCCAATAACAAATCATTTGCATTGGTAGACAGATGATTATTGCTCCCATCAAAGATAAGGCTTCTTGCTCTCTCTGCACTATCAAGCTGCACACAAACGAATGCGTTCAGAGGACTTCTTTTTCAGGAAAAGAAATAGTGACAGTGAAAGGTAATAAAAGAATTTAAGAAATAATCATATATGATACATGTTTAATAATTCAGTACTCCATCTAGCTATTCAGGCTGAATCTTTTCTTAGCTGTCCTGTTGAGTTATAGCAATGCTCATCCCTACAGCATTTCCAGTATCCACAAGTTCTTTTTCAATCTATGATTAATTAAACCTTTATACTCTTGTTATTTTATTTTTAAGGATCTTGTTTTTTTAACAAGCTTAGATTTTATCAAGTTTTATTTTGAGAGGGTGGGTAGACAGGGTAGAATATCTACTAAATGACTTAGATATTCATGCCATTTAGAATGTAAGTTTGAACCTAACTCAACTCTACCAAATTGACTTATACGGTGAGGGATCTCCAAAAACATCTTTAAATATTTACTTCAATGCTCATAACTCAACTCCTAAGAAGCTGTATTATTAATATATCAAACCTGATGGATGGATGAAATCACAAAATACAGAAAAAATAGAGGAAAAGAAGCATACAGGAATCCATAAGTTCCACAAGCCTTCTTTCTTTGCCATCTCCTTTAACTTTTCCTCTTCTGGGTGAACAGTCCACCGCGAGTCTGATTGGGCAAGCTTATAAAATTCATTTTCCATGGGGTAAATGTGTTCCTCCATGAACTTAATTAATTTTTTCCTCAGTTCCAAAACCTTTTGACTAGGAACAAATTTCCCCTGATTTGAGTGGCCCTGTGCATCATTCCCATTCACAAACTCTTTTGAATAGTCTCGTACATTCGCATCTGATTGTCAGGTGTGAAAGGGTCTCAGCTGTAGTTTAATACTAATAAACTAGTAATATTTTTAGCTTCCAGTAGAGCAACAAATTACATTTTAGAAACACTACATGAGAGGCCATAACGTTTACATGCTATAGCTACCTGAGGGAGGATGCTGAGGAAGCACGGAATTTTGTCCAATAAATTCCCAAGCAGCATCTATAAGGCCGTTAGCAAGTACTCCAGTGTGCCGAGCACGCTCACCCCCTGATGCATTACCCTATTGCACACAAAGAAGCCACAAAATATTAGATCTTAAAACTATAGCAGCAGCAGCATCACTAACAAATTTAGATACCTTAACCCATCTATTATAAACTCCTGTATAAATTGAAGCGCCCCTGAACAAAGAAAAGGCAACATAGAACTTCCATTCAGCAACAGGCCATTTTCTTTCCTGGAATCCAAAACACTTCTGTTAGATCTTCAAGAATAGGCACAGGTATGATACAAGACATGCCAAAAGCATCCCCGGCTAAATAGCTAATGTTAATGACCACCATCAAATACAAAGTTATTAAAATCTCAAACAAATTATCAAATCAAGTTATGAATTAACTAATTATCATTGAGCGTGCTTTTAGATATTTTAATCTTAGGTAGAATATACTAGTCACATATTCCTATAATTTAATAGTTGGATTTCAAATATATTGGTATAATCCAGTTGTAAATTGTCATAACATTTGTTTTTTGGGATGTTATAAGAACTTAAACCCATGTGGATTTTGTTGGTCGTGAGCCTTGTGATAGGTTTTCCATTGCTTGCATAGTTTGTCAAAAGGATAAGCCCTTATCCTTATCCTATGTACCACAGTTTACCCGACATTAAGTGATCTTCCACATATATAGAAAATGAGGATACTTTCTCCTTCACATACATGAATCCTTCTTTTTGGTTTCTTTTACGAAAAATTACAGCTTTCACGTCAACTTTCTAGGCAACCCTATACCCTAATATCTAGATGGATGTGGAGACTATCATATCTATCCTAACTGTTGATTTGAATCTAAATTCCACACATACTTAATAGCAGAATTTCCAATCCCCAAGAAGTCGTAAGGTAAAGGTAATAATGCATACATTTTTTTAATATATCATCAGCATACATAACAAATGATACGAAAATCTATCGAGACATATATATTTAGAACACGTACTGCTAGGGAACAGTAATCAGCCAAATATTCTGGTAGTGAAGGAATCCCCTCAGGTAGTCCAGAACGTTCCATACCTTCACGCACGTTTTCAGACCCAATATCTGCAATATAAGTCTTCCAGGAGAACAAAAGGAACATGAATTGAACAGGTAATTCAATTAATCAAATACTTAGGTAATCTGGAACAGTGATTCTACTATCATCAGTTTAACAAGCAATCAGACTAAATGAAGATGCTAATCATCAAGATTATAAAAGCAAACTGCATATTCAAAAAATGATTCTGGCAGTATAATATAACTCATTTATGTTACAATTTCAGAAAAGTGAGTGTATGGTACGTACCATACAGCTATATGCAACATCACACATTTGGTTACCAAGGGTAGACAGTTCCCAGTCAAGTATTCCAATTACTCGATCCTGCATCAGAAAGAAAATTTATAAGGCACAAGAAGTGGGTTCTAAGATTATAAGGCCTAAATACCGAGTCTTGAAAGACAGTGTCCTAACTCCAGAGTAAAGAATACATCATACATGGCATTGAGAACATAAATTTTGTTTGTTAACACAAGTTATGATACTCTAAATTTGAGCATGACCAGATCAAAAATCTATGCCTTAGGACTAGAACAAAGAAAACTAGTTTTCATCCAATGAAACTTTAGGAAAGTGCATAATCTTACTATATGAATCTTACCTCTGTGGGATGGAACACAAGATTGTCAATGCGAAAATCTCCATGAACCAGACCACCTGTTGCTCCTGAAGAATCTTCAGAGGGGATTTGATGTCGTAGCCAATCAATCAAGGCAAACATTTTTGGATTACTTGCAGGTTTACCCTCACTGGTTGAGGCAACATATTGCTTAGCCCACCTCTCAATCTAATACAAAAAAGAAACTATCTATTAGCACAATTTAGTATTTAATAAAATAAAACTATATTGATCCTAAACTTGTCCTGGTACAATAGCAGAGGTGGTGAAACAAGATGGAGTGGAACCAAAAAATGGACATAGGGAAAGGAATTGATAAGTGCATCCTCAAATATTTTAAAAAAGCAAAGGCAGTACTCGATGTTTTCAAGGTCTCCTCAACGTTTACTTTCATAAATTTTACTGTACTTTAAGAACTGTTCAGCGCATCCATCTATGTTCAGCTTTCTATCCCAATACATATATCTCCACGTGAAAAAATTCAATGCACAACAACAACAAAGTCTTATTTCACCAAGTGAGTCGCTAAATGGATATACAATGTCATTCGGCACAATTGAAAACCAAAGTTCCATGTAAATTGACCATAAATAATCATATATAAAATAATATACCTGTCTTTTGCAATAATTATTGCGTTGTCCATATTTTCCCAGACCAATGGAGTCCACATTAGCAGAATGTAAGGAAGCTAAGGCTTTAGCAGTTGCCCTGTAAATTGCACTCCTCCTCTGAGGTGCCACACCCTGATTATTTACAAGTCACATGTCTCAAATCAAACCAGTGACAATTTCAGCAATCACCAAGGAAACCAAAATTAACTAGAAAGCAAATCATACCGGTAACTTAGAGTCAATAAATATGCGCCCCTCCAAATATTCCATGATATAAAACGCGGTTCCAATAACACTTGGATCGTTGCACAAACAGAAAACCTTAGGAACTGGAACTTTGGTATGAGCACCCAATGCCTGGAGAACCTGTGAATTATAGGGGCACACAACTAGTCATTTTCTCACTAAATGTTATTCACTGCCCACACTTCAAACACTTAAAGTGGGAGTTTGGATAAACATTTACAAAATTGATTTTGAATTAAACTTAATTTTGAAGTAAGGTGATCTATATTTGAATGCTTTTATTCTTAAAACTAGATAGTAGTAAAACTAAGTGCACAATCTCTTATTAATAACAAAAGATATCCAAAGTTATTCCAGTACGATCATTTATAGATCGAAAATCAATTCCTCATATATGAAATTAAACATGTAAGTATTTGCCTAACATCATCTTAGCTAGTACTTGAACATGACTCTATAAGATCTCACGTGAACCCAATGTATGATCGTTTACTTCTTCAAATTCAAAATAACTCAGACTTCAATTTCCATTAATGTAACATAAAAAAAACCTGAAATTCTCTTTCAACGGCATGAGCTGAAGCGAGCAATTTCCCGGCAGGTTTCTTCCTGAGAACATAGCGCTTCACGACGGAGTCATGAGAACCCGCTTCCAACAAGTAAGTGGGGTTGGATTGTCCATGCCCAAACTAAAACAACATTTCACCAGAGGATCACACAGCCAAAATAAAAATAAAAATCAAATTTTGATGAAAACCCAGGTGACCCAGTAGCACGAGAGAAGTTCCAAAAAAGACAAAAACCTGCGAAACGGTGAACTGAGTAGGGGGTTGAGGGAACCCCGAAATGTTGGAAGAACAGTAGCGGATGAGAGAGTCGTAGGGAAAGTGATTAGCAACATCGAGTTGCGCTACAAGGTCTGCTGTGTTCCGCGCCATATCCGAATTCTCGATCTGCGACAGCTGAAAAGGTTGCGGGTGAATTGGTTTGGTTTTAGAACCTCTGACGCCACGTGCAAAAAAGTGTCATGTCACAAACACTACCATGTGAATTGAAGAAGTAGCTTGAGAATTGCATTACGCAAAAATTAGTCCTGAATCCTGATGCTTGAAAGCTTTGGATTAATCTTCTTCACTAACTGATACAAGACGATATTTGGAATATTCTAAAATAAAATGCTGAATTACAATTAAGAATTAAAATTCTAACAGTTGTAATATAATTTATTACTCGGGTCAATAATTTATTGGTAATTTTTCAAAGCAAAATTAGTGTTAAAGGCATCAAACTAAATGGCGGCACATAACTTATTTGGCTTGTGGTGTTTGACTTATATTTTTATGTTGAGATTATTCTTCAATTTGGAAGTAATTTCCAATTCCAATTCATTTTATCACTTTTTAATTCATTTTATTATTTTAATCACCTCTCATTGTACAGTAACTCAATGTTTTCTTCAATTTTTGTATGCTTGTGATCTTTAGCATCAATTTAATTAACGCTAATTTAACTTAAATATTTATGTTTATTTGAGCTAAAATATATGATAGGTTGATGTTACCATAATTTATTTTTAATATTCATTTAAATTATTGTTGATTTAGTCAATATTAACATAATTTATTTTTAATATTTGTTTAAGTTAATGTTAGATAAACTTATAGCAATCTAACCTATTATAATATTATAATATTATAATATTTATTAAAGTTGGTATGGATGTATGTAGTTGATAATTAGCATTGATTTACTGAGAATATATATTTTTTACCCCTTTTCCAATAAAGAAACCACACAATGACCTGTTTTACAACAACATACTATAATATATTATTATAATTATATCATATTAGAGTTATATATGAAACAATTTTCACAACTTATAATAAATTAGTTAATATGTTATTTTAGATATTATAGTTTATTAAATATTTAATATATGAGATGATGTAATAATGATCGATCTCAAAGTTAAAAATCAATTTAAAACTCAATCATGAAAATAACTTTAACTTAACTTTTAAGTTCATGTTATTAACGTAGTGTCAACTTTTATTTATTTATTTACGTCGTCTTTTATTTATTAGTCAATTATTAATTGACATTATATTTTTAATAGTAACTTTTTAAAATTAAATTTATAGTTCAAGTTAAAATACTTTTTTTTTGTCATAAATTAAATTTTTTACACGAATGTCGTGGGGATCTCGAATCATTTCCTTAAAACAAATTGAAAACATGTGTCACTTTGAAAATAGAACAAATTGGAAATATTTAAGATATTTGTTTTTTTTTTCAAACTATTGTAATAATTTATTCTTTTGTATTCATAAAATGACGTTGTACATATGATGTATAATAACAATTATGCATATTTTCGGTTTGTTTTTAAGGTGAACAGTTTCTAAAATAGATTGTTATTAAACAAAAAGTAAATAAATAAAGATTTTGAAAGTAATTTCCAAAATATTGAAACTATAAACTTTCAACATCTTATTTAACTTTGATTAAAAAAACACATATTGCAAGTTTCACATAACATGATGTTATTAGATTAATTTATTTTAACTTCTTTTATTCATAAAATGATGTTGATGGATTCAGATAGCGGATGTTAAATGAATTTAGACTAATTTCTTTACAAATCCACTTTTAAAAGAAAAATAAAATAAAATAGTTTTTATAAATTAAAATAAGCTTATATAAATAAAAAATATATTTTTTTTAATTGTCACAATTTAACTATAATTTTTATCCTTACAAATATTTATAAGAAAATTTGTACAAATAAATCCTACTACTCATATTATAAGCCAAAGTCAGTAAGACAGTCAAAAATTGGTTTTTGCTGAGCATTTAATTAATTTTCATTATTGAAATTTCATCTTGGGGGTGATATGCAAAGAACATACAAATAATTAATACAACAGAATAATTGCATACAAAAACATCTAGTAAAAAAGAGATTTTGTTTTTTTTCAAAAAAAATTAAAACAAAGAAAAATAAATTTACAAAACAAAAACATATAGAATTGCCATTTATTCTGCAAGTGAACTTCATCAGTAAACATTAAGCAGAAAAACTCCTTCAACTGAGTCAAAGATGCTATTCAACCGCCATCGGAATTCCCTGTACCTGCACAAGGTTAACAATGTCGTGTTCTATTCGATATGGGACCTAAAACTAGTAGTGAAATTTAAAAGGGTTAATTAAACACAAACATTTGTGTGAGAAAACATAGCATTGCTTACCAAATCCCGGAACTTGAGAATGTAGAACATCTCCAAGTATCGTCTAGTTTCTCTCCTCTCAAGCTTCGAGACATGCTTCCAGAATCCATAGACACCAGCTAAAGTGAGAAGCCTCTCAGAGTATATCTTCCATGTATACCTACAAAGTTCAAACAAAGTAAAAGGTAAGTTTCTAAGAAGAGGAAGATTCATATCTTGAAATGGTACCAAGCCAGAGTAGACCTCTGATGAATGCGGCTTAGAGCTGCATCAGAAATCTTGTTCCAGTTGGCAGGATCATGCTGGCATTGCTCAAAAAAGTTTATTAAATTTGCAGCAACTTCATCCGGATGATGTGGCTCAATATGAAATCCAGAAACTCCATGCTCAATTATCTCAGCAGGGCCACCATGACAAGTGGCAAATGTAGGAAGACCACAAGTCATTGCTTCCACAACTGTTAGACCAAACCCTTCATAAAATGCAGGCTGCAAGAGATTCAACAAGAACATGGTTGATGTCGGAAATAATCTTAAGTTTAATTTCCACGTTCCGTAGAAATGGTAAAGTTAAACACTATTAAACTCTATACTATAAACACCATAGTATATGATAGTAGTATCAGAGTTGCTGATTTGTCTGGATGATCGACTTATACTATATCAGAGTCATTGATTTGTCTCGGTGACCGACTTAAACCTATGACAATAATAACATTATAAGAACAACAACGATGTGTGATTGAATACTTGTCTTTCTCGTACCTGCACAAAAGCACCTTTGACATCAGCAATACAACGGTAGAGCTCTCCATTACGAGCACGGTTCACTTGGGCCTTTATCCAACGAAATTGGCCGTGCAAGTTATATTTTTCTATGAGGCTATGCATTTTCTCTATCTCCCCCATTTCTTCTGTGTCCCTAGACTTTTGTGCATCAATGTTGCCACCTACTACCACAAGATTCACAAGTTCTCTCAACTTGGAGCTTTTACCAAAGCATTCAACAAGCCCGGTTATGTTCTTCACTGGAAGAAGTTTTGCCATAGAAAAGATAATTGGCTTTGCTCTATCATTTATCGAGCCACTAAGTCAGAAAAAAAAAAGAGATATTAAACAAGATTCTAATCTCCCATCACTGTTACCTGAGGAACAATACAGGATCTGCAAGAGATGTTTTGACTTCATTTATAAGAAAATGCATTTGACACAAAACCTGCTCTATATTCACAACAGCATGTGTTGTTTTTACATTCAAACATTTGTCCTATTGAAAAATATACTCACACATGTTCTTCATTCTGTTCATCACCATATATAAGTTCTTGAATCGAGCCATGGAGAGAAGTTAGCCTCTTTTCTCTGTCTGAGAATGGAAAATATATGCCCATGTCTGCACCAGGAGACACGATATTAAACTTAGGATCAAAAACATCAATGCCATGAACAACACGATAGAGTCCTGGAAGAGTGAAGGCAGAGTGGCTCTCATATTGTCCAACATTGTTCTTGCTGAGGAAAAAAATTAGTGAAAAATGTTAGGGAACAATGTGATACAAAATCACACATAGCCAACTGAAGAAAAACAGTGCAATCGTGTGCTACTTCAGGATACCATTCAATTACTCTTTGAAGAAATATATCCTAACCCACCTTCCTGCAATTTCTTGGTATGTACTAGTGATTATAAAATCCGCATTGTTCATTGCAATAAGATCAGCTGTGAATTGACAAGAAAAATGGTACTTGTCTTCATACTTTTTCCAATATATATCAGAGCCAGGATGCTTAGTCTTCTCCAATGAATGAGCTATATTGCACTGCATGGAAAGTTAAGTAAAACCAAAATTGATAAAAGATGAAACAGTCTTTGCATTTGCAAGTTTGGTTGATCTTTTTATATATGATAATAACATTATGTTGAATTGTTATCGCACCTGTGTGATTCCTAGCTTATAAGATAACAAGGTTGCAACAAGATTTCCATGACTGTAGTTGCCAATTACCAGATCAGGAATTCCTTGTAACTCAGCTGCAATTTCGTGTGATGCATCCTTTGTATAAAGAAAGAGACAATCATATTCAACAAAGCAAGAATACCATTAGACTATGAAGACAACATATTATGGAGTGCCACTCACTGTTACCTTAGAGGAGAATAGAAAGGGAGATTTGAAACACAGATGAGGCTTACCTCTGCAAATGTCTCTAGATAAGGCCACATGTCAAACCTTGAAATCCATTTTCTCAAAATTCCATTCTTAGTTCTAAAGGGTACTCTCAGTATATATGAATGCTCAGTTCCACTAACTCTTTCCAGTCTCTGATTGCAAGTTGTCCCTTTTGCCTCTGGTATCAATCTAGTAACCTTGAAGCATCACAAGGATTTCAGTTACATGTGAACAAATATTTCATTTGTCATACTTAGAAGAAGGGCCAAGACTTTCGGAATCACATACTATCAGAATTTTTGGAGACACATCATCAAGTCCTTGTTTTTGAATTCTGACCAGCATCTCCTTCTCTAAAGCACGAACTTGATCAAGTATATAAACAATCTGTTCATTGTGAGTGACATTAAGAGTTACAAGAAAGTTTCTTCAGAAACTAAAATTAGTAGAAGAACTTCTCAAGTTTTTTGTATCATTTCTAAGAGATTATGAATTATACCTGTCCACCAGTATCAGGCAAGCCCAGAATATTTACTTGGCCAAAGTAACCAGCTGGTGATACAATTACAACATTGAAAACCATAGGAATTCTTCCCAGAAATGACTCTACGATGTTTGGATCAGGAGCTTGAAGGATGTCTAGTAGAAGATGCACCATGTTTAACACGCTCTCTGCTGTATCACCCCAACCTCTCTCAAATCCCAATCCTTGTAGTCTACACCAAATTAGTGAAGAAAAAAAAGGATTCTGATCAAGTGTATCTGGTAAACGATTTGTTACTTCTACATGAAGTAACTAGCTCCAAAACTAATGAAAGTTCAGAATTATATCAGTTTAGGTGATTATTGCTTACTCATATTCAAAGCCAGAATACGGTGTATTGGGTTGGAGATTCGAAAGTATTTCTTCTGCCCTTGCCAAGGAAGACTGAAGGTTGGATATGTTATGAATCCGGTTATTTACCATCATTGCCTACGAAACATATTTGTCAGAAAAATGTTTTTTTTTTTTATAAAGTAACCTAATCCACCTAGTTGAAGCAAAGCAACACTGACAGGATTCATGTGCTATAATAAACGAGAACAAATCTTCTACATCAAAAACAAAAGAACATGGGTAATTTAAGATTTCAGTGCATCGTGCAAAATTGCTGCTGATGAATATCAGTGTTTGTAAATGATTGAATACTGCGTTCATCCATATACTACACAAACTTACATGACCATCATATCTGTGTGAGCGTAAAAATGCGAGGAGAGGATCCAAACTTTCTTCGTTACGAAACATGAATGATGACAGATGACGGTTGAGAAATTGAACACCATTACCAATAGAGGATGATCGAGTTGGTCTAGGGAATGTCGCATTAAATGGCTCAAAGTCTAGTTCAAGCATATACTTGTCACTGCACCTGGATCAAATTTTCAAATACAATGATATATGATTACATTTCTCCGTGAAGCCAAACTGAAACCATGGAGTGCCACGAAATTCACTTATATTATTCGAAAGTACTGCAGAAAATAAACTTCGTATATATATAACAAAGTTAATAACACTTACTCTCCATCTACTAGTTCTTCTTTGAATCGGAGATACTCTGCAACATTCAGACTATCTACACTGAGTTCAAATGCATTAATCCGAAAATACTCCCAAACACCAGGTCTTGGACGCAAAGCTATAGACACAAAAGGTGGTAGAATTATGGCTTCCTATGACAATAGAAACAGTAGCTTTGTAAAATCTGAAGAAACAAAGAAAACTAAAGAAAATTACCAAAGCTATACTTAAGATATATTGAGTTATAACCTGTGCAGATTCTAGCTCTTGAACAAAGGGACCTTCTTTGAGTTTCTGCATCCCTTCATCCTCTTGAAGAATCTTTTCAACATGATCCAGTAAGTCATGTGGTTGTAGTAATCCTTTGCCCCCAGTAACATAACTTAGCAACAAAGAGAGAAAATGAATAACTATTTTTACCTATCACTCACATTCTTGGCATTCAGCATTATTCCTAGAGATGAATTCATGCTGCAAAAATAAAAACTTAAGCTTCACCTTGAGAGAAGAGAGATCAACTCGTTCCGGTGGTTAGAGAGGGTGTCTTGCACCCTCTCTCTCACGCTGGAAACTGGCATGATTAATCCAAAAATGGCAAAAAAGCACTGAAAAAGAAAAGAGACAAAACAGAGTAAGAGAGAAAAAGGAAGAGGAATATTTATAGAAGAGTGAGAAAGAGAAAGAAAAGGTTGCACTTGGCACTTAGAAGGAAGAGGTGGCTGCATGCATGCACAGCACAAAATATTGCGTGTTTTCTTTTCTCAGAACTTAAATTCTCAAACGGTGGATTTGTTCTTTTCTGGTGTTGATTTTAATAACAGCTTCTGCTATTCACCTTTTTTGTTGTCTAATAATCATTCGTGCAATATTGAAATTAGCACACGTGTCAACTATACGATGAAAACGTAATTTGCGATTGGATGTTTTTAAATTCACACAAAAGTTCTCTTTAGATAAATTTAGCATCAAAGTTAAAACAAAATATCATAATTACTAAATAATAGTAAAGTTTCCTTACTGTAAGTAAAATTAGAGAAAAATATAATAACATTGTATAACTCTTATGGATATGTTCTGGGGTTGCCTTATATATATATATATATATATATATAGAGAGAGAGAGAGAGAGAAAGTGTTTTGATCCATTTTGTATCTTTTAGAATCATCTTAAGGTATTAGTGTTTGGGAAAGATAAAATTTTCATTTCTTAACCTGTTTACAATTAACTATGTTTAGGATATCATCTAAAAATTTCCAAAAAGAAAACTATTTAGAAAAAATAAACTGATTTTGTGAATCTAAGAATTTACAACTTATGATTAGTTTTTAACAATTTTTTTTTATTTTGGCTTTCATATATA
>Ga0214545_1002931_pt1 | contig 32827 bp, 10 predicted proteins | sample CNSS4metaG_FD_160064 | JGI IMG/M metagenome (GOLD analysis project Ga0214545, IMG submission 160064) | Root nodule microbial communities from cowpea collected in UCLA plant growth center, Los Angeles, California, USA - CNSS4 | ecosystem: Host-associated > Plants > Roots > Nodule | place: USA...
GAGAAAACTAACTTCTGCAGGGAATCTCGCTTAGGCTAGAGAGTCTCGCCTAAGCTAGAGAGTCTATCTCGCTTAGGCGAGTTGATCTCGCCTGGGCGAGACATCATACAGTGGCGAATTACAAATCTTGGGCGAACTCTCGCTCAGGCTAAACTGGCTCGCCTAGACGAGATGTTATCTCGCTCAGGCGACCCCAGCTCGCCTAGGCGAGATTTCGCGTAGTGACAGAGGTGATCTTCTGGTATTTTCGCTCAGGCGAGAGCAACTCGCCTAGGTGAAACTACCAAGAAATCCTCCCTGTTCTTCACATGCAAGCTCGCTAAAAAACATCCCCCACTCAATTTCACACACCAGTAGTCTCAAGCACCAATTAAACAAGCAATCATGCAATTTAATCACTCACCAACACAATTCACATCAAATTGAGTCAAAGAGTTAGCTTCCCTTACCTTTTTGTCAAGAATTCAATTTGGTGGAACCAAGCAAACTATGAGAGAGCAGAAGTTTCAGTTTAACCTAGAGGTATCCACCACCACGACATGGAGAAGGAAGATTACGCAGTCAGGACTAAAACACAGATGTTAACTAGTGAATTCTAGTTGGAAATGGACTGAGATGAAGATGGAACCTACCTAGGAGAATGGGGGCCAAGAGAGGAAGCGGTTGGGAATCTTGTTGAGCTGGTCCTTCCAGAATCTGAGCACGAAATCAGGCACACAATGAGATAGCAGAATTATGGAAGAGAGGTTGGAAGAAAGTTTGGACAGCAGTGAAGGTGAGAAAGTAAGAAGGAAGAGAAATAACGTTTCTGTTTTTATGGAGTCATGAAAGAAGGATATCACATTTTAAGCTGTAAAATAAGTCAGTTAAGTCTATTTTATTTAGTGTCGATCCATAAAAAATAAAATAGAGTTGGTTGATTCATTATGTATATAGCAAGTGAATGAGTCAAACCAACTGTTTATTTTAAATTTTATTACTTTTTGTTTTTTGATATATATATATATATATATATATATATATATATATATATATATATATATATATATATATATATATATATATATATATATTAAAAATACGTCTTATTCTATAAATATTATACATGTTAATAATTTAAACTAAAATATATTTCATGTCTCTAAATAATATAATACAAAATATTAATATGTAAAGTATATATAATATATATATATATATATATATATATATATATATTATATATATATATATATATATATATATATATATATATGCCTTAAATACCTTTTTGGTCCTCATTTTCGTAGTGTTTATTGCGGATGTTCCTCATTTTGACAGAATGTTTAAAATGGTCCTCATTCTTACCGAATATTTTAAATGATCCTCATTTTCGCAATTCATGTTTTATTTGGTCCTTTTCTGTAAAGCTGTTAAAATCATTAACGGAGCATTGTACATGTGGCACGATTTGTATTAGGGTGTGTTACGTGTACTGTATATGTGTGATAATTAGATATTTGGGGATAAATAAGTGAGCTAGGATTTTGGTAAGGAATGTTTGGACAGTTGGTGAGTTTTGACAATCTTGTTCCTTCATTCCCAATTTGTGTTGTTGCAATCTTCTTCTTCCTGCAATCCCATTATATAAGTATGCTACGGTCCAAATCTTCTTCCTTTACCTCTGGTTGTAATCGTTGGAGGCAACCGTGTTGTATCACTTCGTCCACTGTTGGTGGTTCAACGAGAAATGGATTAACCCCGATTTGTAGTTGTAGAGAGATGGCAGCTTTGAGGATGACAAGAACTCCAAAGAATATTGGTAGAAAATTTTGGATACAAACTATTTTTATTTTTGTATTAATAATAAATTGGTTTTAATTTTTGATTTATTGATTTACAGAGTGGTGGTTCCAATAATGTGGGCTGCAACTTTTTCAAATGGTGATGTTAATGAAAAGGATGTCATCATCATGACACAAATGAGGCAGATTAATGATTTGAAGAAGTCAGTGAAGGTTGCTGAGAAGAGGCTACAATTAGTAATAGGGTTCACTTGTGTTGTTATTGTATTATTGTATTATTCATACTATTATTGTGTGTAATCTTTTAAAGTCCAATCTGTTTTGTACTATTGTTAAATAAAGAAATGAAGAAATGAATTAGTTTGATTATATTGATATTAGTCCCAACATGTTCAAAATGACATCTTAATCTGAGCATTGCAGTAAGTGATATTGATCTAAGCTTGGGAAAAATTAAATTGATCTAAATCTGGAAGAAATTAAATTCATAACATTAATTCATCCTCATCAAAATGCACTACATCAATGTTTGACAGAAGTGAAATTGAACGAAGTTTAAGGAAAATCAGAATGCAGTACATCAATAATGAATTATACATCAGAAATTCAAAAAAGTAACTAAGACGTTTGTAGCTGCTATCATGGTCTCTTCCTAATCTGTAATTTCATCCTAAACTGCTGAGATGGTCTATAATTTCATCCTAAACTGCTGAGATGGTTCCTCTGCAATTTCATCCTAATTTGTAAATCCTAAGCTGCAACTGCAATCCAATGATGAAATGATAAGTATTAGTTGTTTCCTCTGCAAATCCGAGCTAAAGAAAGACGAAGAAATTTTCCTAATTGCAAAATTTTCCCTAAATTGAAAAATTAACATTAATTAGCCATATATACAGTATACGTAACACACCCTAATACAAACTGTGCCACTTCGTTAATGATTTAAACGGCGTTACAGAAAAGGACCAAATAAAACACGAATTGCGAAAATGAGGACTATTTTAAACATTCGGTAAAAATGAGGATCATTTTAAACATTCTGTCAAAATGAGGACCATCTACAACAAATACTATGAAAATAAGAACAAAAAAGATATTTAAACCTATATATTTAATGAGATAAAAATATGGATCTATTCCGTTAAATTAGTAATACGTTAAGATGCGAAGTCTTCCAAACCCAACTTTGCACCTATGTGATATTTACAATGCCATTTTTTTAATAATGGTTTTATATTGACACAAATGTCTCTCACAACTTTGCCTAATAATATAAAAAGTGGGGTTTTTGTTTTGTTTTGATGTGTTTGTGGATAAGAGTATGTTTAACACGTGGCATCTTCATGGTTGGGTGATGTTAGATTTGAAGATGTAGATCCAATCAATGTCACATGCATTCAATAGGATAATTAAATTGACCAAGTCAATAACAATACATTTCAAAATCTTTAGCCAGAAAAAAACAAAGGATCAAGGTGAAACGGTTTTGGAATGAGTGCATTATCATCTAAATTAGAAGCAAAATAGAATGTTAACTAACTTCTTAAAATGAAACTGCAGGCTAACCTAAATTAGAGCAAGTTCAGGGGAATTCAACCATAGTGATGCAAATGGAAGCGTATTTGGTAGAGTCTACATTAGTCAATGGGATAATAAGAGAAGAAGTTGAAAAAGGAAATTATATAGAATTTAAAACAAGCAAAATCCATGGAAACATAGTGGGTTACATAGTTCCTTATTTTCATTGTCCTACTTATAACACATGTTGATTAAATGATGTACCATTTATTAAATGATTATATATGTCATTTTTTAATTAAAGATTTACTTTGTCATTTATTAAAATAAAACTATTTTTTTCGTGAAAAATATTTGATTTAATATATATATATATCCGTAATTACCAAATTAACTTGTAATTTGAATCTATTTAATTCGATAAAATAAATAGCAAGATATAAATTTTATAATATTAAATTGATTAGTCAAAATAGATCTGAATCAAATCTCATCGATGTTTACCTCAAATACGAAATAATATTTTATTTATTTTATTTTGTAATTTTTGACTTTAATTTATTTTTTTATTTCTGTTGTTTTTTATTATATAAAATAATAAAATAATATATGACGATAATTAAGTAAGATGATGAACTGAAATAACAACTAAACAACTTGATTAACGGAAAAATTTATCAACAAAAACTTAAATGAAAATTATCAAATTTAATATTCAATTAATCACAAATGTTTGATAAGAATTTAACTTGAAACTAATATGTAACATCCTAATTTTTAGTAGCTTGAAACTAATAAAAATAGGGAGTTTCATCATAGTTCCAAACCAGATAATCCATGTATACAATATATTAATATAGTCTTACAAAAGATATGACCATAAAAATATATTAATTATTCACTTAAACTAAACTAGTAAACTCTATACTTAAACTGACCACTGCTAAAGCTCTCACTGACAACCTCCTCCTCAACCTAAAACCCTGGCTCCTCATCCTCCAGAATTGTCTTTGACACTGCAACCACATCTGCTCCCACAAAAAAGGTGATCATCGCAAAAGAAAAACATACAACACGAGACAAAAATATAGAAAGCAAGAGTAAGCTAATGTAAACAAGGAAATATTCATATGAAAACTTAACTCAGTTTACCAACATAACACACATAGGCATACATATAAACGAAGATACAATTGACACTAAACTCAATTATCCGGATACATGCAAATGACATCGGACCTCTTGGTGGCTTGCACAAGTGTATGATTCTCAAACTCTACAGAGTTTGGCCTCAAGGGGTTATCACCCAATCATCACACCGGGTAAGTCTCCTTCGCGCCAAAGACTTGATCAAGACCAGTGGCTAAGACCTCTTGCTACTCCTCACGACATAACTCATTATACTCTACATGAGCCTTAATGGTTATTGGAGCGTTAGGATACCTACCAAAACTGAGTCCTTATGTCCTTGCATACACTACCTCATCCACACTTAGAATTTCTCCACGAAACTCCTTCATAATTCACATACAACATATCCATATTCACCCAATCTCACTCAAAGCATACCAAGACAGTCAAAGTAATCCATTTCAGATCAGTTAATGCAATGAAACACATCAAAACAGCAAACACATCAAATTTGGCAGCTTAGCACTCAGCCTCAGCATTAAAATTTCGTTCTAGACCTGCAAGGGTCCCAGCGTTGGGGCACCATTCAACTGTCGCTCAACCTTATTCTTCTCGCATTTTTCAACGCAAGGCACCGTTGGGCTGGCGCTCAGCGCTAATCCTCTCGCATCTTTCAAGGTTCAGTCTTGAATTCTGAGGCTCAGCCTCACACCAAAAAACAACACAAATTTTGGTTTTCGTTGGGAGATGTTTCACTTGATTTCATGACCCAAATTGGCACCTCCATGGTAGTGTTGTCTAGTTTTCAAAATGGTTTTCAAGCAAAGTGAGATGATACCAATTAGAGCCATGATTTATGTGTTCATTTTCCAATTCAACCTCAATTCACACAATGCAATCACAATTTCACTTATACCAAACATCAAACAATTCACAATGCATCACACTTTAAACAATCAATTCTGATTACCTGTGATGCTCTGACACGTCGTTTGGAACGCGCTTCCCGCTCCCGAAGCGGACACCGACGCGGAGGCGGCCTAGACACCTGCACGACACGGTGTCCGGAGCTTGCTCATGGTTCAGACGCGGCGATCAATTTCGACACTGCATCAGATACGCCTCCATTTATTTGGACACTACATTATACGTAATTTGGGAAAAGTTTTTGCCAATCTCAAATTTTAAAAGAAAAATTTTCACGAATGAAATATTTCGACATATATTCACGTTGAAGATATTCATTATATATTATATACACTTATAAAAAAATTGATATTTCTGAGAGAATAAAGGAAAATCCAAAAAAATTAAAAATTAAAAAGAAAATCAAAGCTTTCTTATCTTTTATCAAAATAAAATAAAGATAAGCAACAAAAATAAAATAAATAAGATATATAAGACTTGATATTTTAAATGTTTATTTTATTTTTTTATTTTTTTATTATGAAATATAATTATTAGATTATATATATTTTTTATAAGATTCACTTAGTATATTTTTTTAAGATTTTATATATATATATATATATATATATATATATATATATATATATATATTTTGCCGTGTCCGTGTCTTGTACTATTTCAATTTTATCGTATCTCCGTATCCGTGTCGTATCTGTATCCGTGTCTGGGCATCATAGCTGATTACACACAATTACATTCATTGCATCCTCTAATTAAATTCAATTATCAGCTTCCCTTACCTATTATCCTCCTCAGACAACTTTATAAACGTCAACGCCTTAACAAGGTCAACGTCTCTAACTCCACAGGATGCTCTATCTACACATAGAAACATCACAAGAACGATTAGGATATTGTTATGATCACTGATCAGCAAAGACTTCTATTGATGATTAAAACGTCACATGCAAGCGGAAGAGAGTTCACATGCACCGGAACAACAAAGACTAAAAAGAGAACAGAAACTCAACTTACGCGAACGGAGAAATTGATTGGTCCAATTTGAAGAACTTGCCGAGAGGATCAATCCTATGGTCTCGATTCTTCAATCAAACGAGCAGAGAGATATAACCTCTAGAGAGAAGTCAGAGAATCCTAGAAAAGTGATTTCTAGAGAGATTGTGTGTTTTAAAATAATGAGACTCGTTTATAACAATTCTATTTATACTAAAATATTTTATTATTAAAATAATCGAGTCTCACTATTTTTAAACCACTATCACCTTTTAAAACGTCATTTTTTACTAATCAAAATTATCAAGAATTTCAAATTTTATTAAACCTAAAAGATATATAAAATATTATCTCTTACTATATAATTAAATTAACTCTAACACCATATTAGAAAAGTGTGTTACAACAAGGGTTTTGAAAATCCCCTTACTACAATTTGTTGGGAAAAAAAATCAATTTTGTTTTATACTTTATGTTTAACCATTAATTACAATTTTTTCTTTACATCTCTTTTTAATTTATATATATATTTAAAACAATAATATGTGGATTATATCATGATGTCAGTATCAACACTTTTCAATACTTATGAAGAAGACCACGTACAATGAAGATTTTATTCTCCTATCCCATATTATTTTTTTCTCTAAAGCATGGTGTGGTACAATTTATTAATGCAGTAATGCTGCAATCCCTACTAGGACCATGCTTATTAATGCACATATCCATCAAAAGATACAATTTAGCATTTACAGTTTTTCAATTTTGTTAATAATGAAATTTATATAGGTCCTGCCAAATAGGTTTTTCCACTTTCTATCTTACAAATAGTAACTTAAGTATTATAACTTTCATCATATGTAAATTCGTCCTATATTATATCATTCATAAATTATGTATTTAAATCATTTTGTCTAAGTATAAAATTTGACCCTTTGCAAAACTGGAATTAATTACATTGTTTGAAAATCTACTTAATATAACAATGCTTAAATTTGGTGTGATATTCATAATAGTAAGTCTCATTGAAAAATATCTGCTCCAACAAGATAAATAATAATGGAAAATTAAAATTAGTCTAATTCATAGCTACAACATTTTTATAAAAATTATACTCCATATTCCACTTGTTCAAAATTATACAACATTTCAAGCTCTCTAAACTGTAATATAACCCAACATTCTTTTCTGATACTTCTGTATAGGTTTCTATGATAAATTTCAAACTTAAAAAACTCTGGTGATACTAAAACGATATATTTCAAACGATATTGTCTAAGGGTTTTTATATTTTTTTTATGTGTCTGTACACTCTGCACCAATTTCTTTTTTGCAAACAATATTTGGTCTGACATGTAAAAACTCTCATTTATTTGGTTAGGTTACTAAAGAAGACATTTTATTTTTTGAAAAAAAAAAGATTGAATTATTATTACTGTTTTGTGATAAGAGTTTCTAAATAATACGTGTGTCTACACAGTGCATTGTCTTCATTTATGCAAGGAATAATACATACAATTTTCCTTTTTATATATTTCAATGATATCAATTTATGATGGAATTGGATATTTACTGTCATGTCTGCATAAAGTATTTGATTCATACAATTTTCTTTTTGGTGTAAACATATGTTTTATCTCTTCAATGTTAAATAGGGTTCTTTATCAATAAGCACAACTAATGTCTTTACAGTTGTGTGTTTGTTTATTTTATAAAAGAATGTTTTAATATTAAAAACATTAAGCTGTTGCTATAATTGAATATCATTTTATGTAAATATAATATATAATATACAATATAAATACAAATACAAATAAAATAATAAATATATGTCATTTTATTAATAATATATCCATTTTTAAATTGAAAAGAAATATATACTATCAAGACAGATACCAAATTTGTAATTAATTAATCTATTCAATTTAATTTTGTTAAAATCTTTAATTTTGTATATTTTAAAATTTTAATTAGATTTTGCTATATTCAAAGTTTCTTAAGGAATAAAAACAAATATAAATAATAATTTATATTTTTATAAAAATTTTAAAAAACTGAATTAATTTAAAATTTACAAGATACAAAAATAAGAAACGATCTCATCTTCAGTCTTCTTCTATTTTAAATTAAGATTCATACTGTCAACCATAGAAAATTTGATATTCAAAATGTAAAAAAAAATGATATTTGGAAAAGAACACTTCATTTTAAATTATTAAAATAAAAAATAATTTCTGTAATATAGACATATTGTATTATTAAAATTTAAAAATTATAAGGTCTTTAAATTTTTTAGATATAAAAGTAACTAATAATTTCGATTTTTTTTTCTTAAATTAAAATCTATATTGTCAAATTTAAAAGAAAATCAAAAAATATGATTATCAAGTTTGAATATGAATTTTAAAATTATAAAAAGCTATAAAAATATGGTAATAAAATTTGAATTTAAAATTCAAAATTTTAAAAATTATAAAAAAAATAATAAAAAATAATAGACCATATTAATGCCCACGAACAATATTCAAATGTTCATATAGAAGTCAAAGAGTTCAAAAGATTTTATAATTCTTAACAATATGATAATATATTATAATACGTAATAATATTAATAATAATATAATAACATGTTAATACTAATATAATAATAATAATAAAATGTTATATAAAACTATAAATAAAATTAGAATAATGACATTATTAATAAACTAAACCTAAATTAAATATTAAATAAAAAATACGATGATAAAAGTTTGGCAATCCACTTTTAATTGAAATTAATTATTAAACTATTTATAATATTTACAAATTATCATTTTAAGACAAATATTGTAAATAAAAATTTTAAATTTTAAATTATGTTAAAATATGATGAATCCACCATATAAATCCAGATACGTATTGTAAATTTAGATAGTTTACTAATATATAATTTACTACAAACAAATTGTAAATAATAGTTTGAAATAATGATATTATTATTATGGTTATTATTATTAATCTTAATAGGATTATTAGTATAATTTATTATTATTATTAGCTTGATATTATTAACATTATCATATGTATTTCATCACTTTAACATAAACAAATTAATATTAAAAGAAAAGAAATTAAAAAAAAATTACAAAATAACATTCATTCGTTAATTATTTAAATAGTGTTAATAAAAATATTATATATAGATAAGACATAAGAAGAAAAAAAGAAAAAAATATGTACAAAATATGTTCGATCAAATATATCTGAAATTTACTTTTCATATTGATACAGTAGAAATTTGTTCAATATATAATATAAAATATATAATACAAAAGTACAATATCATATTATACAAAAGGAAGAGTACAACTTAAGATGTTATCATAATACAATGTATTATATTTCCATCAATAGAATTAAAATCAAAAGATATATGATATTTTTAAAAAAAAATATCAAATTAAACAAAATTTACAAATATTAGTATCAAATTAAATAAAAAAAAATCATAAATATTAGTATTAAATTGAAAAAAAAAAACTAATTAATAAAATCGAATTAAAATTAAGATAAAGCAATATTTAAACCTTCAGTTTTATATTTCATATTAGATATTAGACATTCGATAGATGTGTTGACAGTGCTGGGTTATGAAGCATGATGACTTCATTAAGGCATTATTGTTCAAAATAAATATGCACCTAGGCTACTACATAATACATTCATCACTTCTTCTTCTCTTTTTAATCAAATGTAATGTTGACTTTTGTTTTAGAGACCAATCTGGTGTCAGGATTCATTGCACACATCTGTGCTAATTGAGTCTTGGGCCGCTTCCAGCCCACAATTACTAACAGTATTACCATAATATTAGAAAAAAAAAATTCAAATATTCTTCATCACATAATCACTATTATTGTTGTCATCATTGCTCAGAAGAAAGAAGAAAGGAAAAATCCTCCAGAGGAAGAAGAGAAAAAATGTAGATAACCACTCGTTCTGAAAGGATCTTTCTAGATGCATTTTATATATTTAGAAAATATTCTTTCTGAAATATATTTCATGTCAAAATATTTCGAAAAACTCTTTCAAAAGAATATTATATACATCTTTTAAATTATCTTTAGAAATTTCATTTAGAAAAATTTGTTTCAGAATGTATGGAATACATTCTGGAATTCTATTCCAGAAATTAAAAATCTCCTCGCACCCCATACTCTCTATTTGCACTCCTATATACTTGCTATAATTAATGTTATTTCATCTTTTTCCAAAACCTTTCTGAGTAAGTTTTACTAAATTTTTGAAACATGATTTCTAGAACATAACTTTTTTGGTAAATAGCAGTGATGATGGTTCCAGAAAACTTATTTTGTAAACTATTATATGCAATTTCCCAAACGAACAAATATATTAAGAAAGCATGATCTAATAAAGTCCTGGCGTACATTAGTAAATAATAGTGACAGTTTTTTTTTTTTTTTATAATTATGTTACCGTGTATTAATATAATTTATGGTCAAATAACAATAATTTGAGTATATAATATATTAATATTATGAATATCATTTTGTAAAATTGGTCAAATTATATATTAATAATTTGGTCAAATATTAATATTTAATTTTATAAATATTTTAAATATTAATACCATTAAAATAAGTTTGTGACAGAAAGCCAACCTTCTATTTCTATGTGCGTCTTTATTTTAAGTATAATATTTATTCAGATTTTCAAACTTTTCTTAATAATTATATATATTCTTGTTGAAATCCTCAAATCAAATTATTTTCTATTTTAAGTATAATATTTATTCAGATTCATGAATTTATACTTAATACTTGTGACCAATTATATAGACAAATAACCCGTCATCTAATTAAAAATATATTATATTTATAATTAAGAAATGACAGAAGAAAGATAAATTCACTACTAATTATTATTACTGTTATATGTAACATCTAATTTACTTTAATCAACTACTTCTTTAAATATTATTATTCAAAGTTTGTTTTATTTTGTATTAATTTGTAGACTCATAAGCAGAAAATAATGTAGAGATGATGAATTTATTCAAATATGTATAAATTGAGATTGTATATTTAATCTAATTTTTGTTAGAAATAAGTTTATATTTATACAATAAAGTAAACCAGGATTAGTAATAAGGAAAATGATAAGTTCTAGTCTTACAAATTTTATTGTTACAGGTGAAATTACATGCATATAGTTAGGGATATCAACGGGGCGGGTACGAATAGTAATTTTCCGTACCCTTCCCGTTGGATAAATATTCGTTATGTATCTGTATCCATATCTGTCGGGTATCCATTATGCAGATATTTGCATAATTTTTTAATATTCACGGATACCTGCGAACATTTATAAAAAAATAAAAATAAATATTTAACAATATATTCTAATCGTAAATTCAAATAAAATACAATACATAAAATTCATAAATTTTAAACAAAGTTCAAATAACCAATTTAAATGGTGTTGAATGACAGTTTACAAAGAAATGATTTTTTTTTAAAACTAATTATTCAAAATCAATATGTTAATATTTTAATCATATACTTTTATATTTTTTTTTATTTTAAATTAGTGTATAACAGGTACGAGTATCCACGGGTACATATACTATGATACCCGTACCCGTCCCGTTACCATGCGGGTATTAAAAATACTCGTACCCGTTACCCGTGGGTATCCATTTATAGTGGCGAAAATTGAACAAAAATTTTAGGGAGACAAATTATATTTGTTATATATAAATTATTTTTTTTCATTTTTTTACATCATTTTCTCTATTCAAAACAAGCACTCATGACAATAGAATCCAAAACAATATGACAATAATATATATTAAAGAGTAACATAAAGTTTATCATCAACAATAATATATTAAAAAAATAAAAGTTATCTTTACTTCCCTACGTTCTTTCAATGACTTCAAATATTCAATAATTGAATCAGAACTGAAGCCAGTTGCAATATCTCTTTCCATGAAAATCAACTCAAACTGTAACAATGAAAACATCTTAGCTATGTCGTCCGCTTGGTTTTGTACTAAAAAAATAGCACGGTAAGCAATATGCAATATCTTTTAATGGCGAATACTCTAACCATGAAGGAACTTTAGGAACCTTAGAGAGTTGTTTTTCATTTTCTTCAATTTTTGGATTTTCATGAAGTTTCTCAATTTTAGATGACGTAGATGCATTTTTTTCATCTTCACCACAAGCCTTCCTCTTGAAAAAAGAATCAATTATTTTATTCTTTACCATAATTTTTATATTATAAATTTGTCACCTCTCACTTATTTACAAAACAAAAATTATGAATACCCCAAATTAAATCTTAAAAATAAGACTCGATATTTTAAGAAAATTAATAACTTCTAAATGATTAACTTTTCTTACATTACAGTAGATTCATAAATCTTGCACTTCCCTTACACGATATTTTAAGAAAACAAGACTTTTGAGAGATAGGAGTGAGTATGGCAAGTGCAAAGTCTTGGAGTTTGCTCAATACACTTGACTTTTGGAAGTAGAGTTAAAAGTCTAAGGCTTGTGGGTCATGAGGTTTGGTTATCTTTGTGCTTATGTGGGCATGTTTTCATAGACATTTCATTGTTGTTGAGAGTATGCGACGGTTGAATTGAATGGGATTAAAATTCATCCTACTATGATATATTATAAAGGATATGTTTTGTTATACTTACTTTAGCTTACCCTATTATCTATTGTGTTGTGATGATTGGGGCTTCACGTTGTATTATAAGAGATGATGGATTTCTTTCTAGTAATTATTGACTTCGAATTAGATGATGAATCCTACCTGTGATGCAATTTTGATTGATTAACCACATTTAGAATAAAGATTAGGAGAAAGTGATAAATGATGGAACATGTAACTTGTTTAACAAATGATTATGTATGCGCGATGAAAAATATAGATTTGATTTGATGATGGAATTGACATATGTAGTATTGCCCTTCGGTTTGTGGTTGTGGTTTTCACCTACGATGATCATATGTTATACGTGAGTAGAATATCATGCAAGTGGTGGAGGAAATAGAAGTGAAACTACAAAACTCTTTGAATATAGTAAGTATATTAAGTATTTCTTCTTATGTATCTATTGGTGTCTTGATTCATTAAACTGTGAATTGTTTTATTTCTCTATGTCATTTTAACTGGTTCAAATTGAGTTGGGAAACTAGTTTGAATTATGGTCCAAAAAATTTGCCATACTTGTACTAGTGCCTAATTGGTAACTAGAGGGGATCCGAGGCAGGAAAGTCCTGAACATTAAAGAGGGATTTATTCTACCAAGAGTAGATGAATCACCTTGGCTCTAAATTTCTCTAGGTTTTAGACTTTAGGGATACATCTAGATCTACCTAAAAGAGCACTTCTAGAACATTGTTCTTGACAAATTTTAGGTGAAAGATGAGAAAGGAATACAAAATTTTTGGAATGGAAAAGACATTCAGCCTTGTCACTTGTTTCTATTATTCATTTCACCTGCTATTCTAAATTAAAACGCAACAAAATTTAACAAAAGTATCGTTGTAGTATAAATATTGGTGATACTTGACAAATCTCTGTGGATACGACTCTTGAATACTACTTCAATACACCGGCATACTTGATGAAATTAACCATTAAGAAATAGTCATCACTAAACAAAGACTAATTGTTAGTGGGTTTTTATTTATTTTTTAATTAATTCAAAAAACGTAGCTTAGCTGTCGCAACAATCAAAATTTTAAAATAAATTAATTAATTTTGTAGAAATAATTTTTATTTTTTTAAATGATGTGAAAAGTACGGGTTAGACCGAAAAAAAAAATTAATTTTATAAAAATAAATAAATAACACGTGGCATTTTCCACCTATGACATATTTTAATATCGTTGAGAAAATTAAGGACTAAAATAAAACCAATAGTTTTAAAAGTACATAATCCAAACGATAACAAAGATTCAACTGGAGATCATTTCTAATTTGTGCTATTTGATTTGCATTGATGTTTGCAATTTTTAATTTTTTTCCTTTTATTAAAGATTTAGTCTTTCTTTTCATCTTTCAAAGTAAAATATAACCATAAAAATTATCTTACTCTAAATATGATGAATATGTTTAATAATACACAAATAAAATTATAACATTAAATATTTAATACTATTAATACCTAAAATCATATCATATATTCCTGTAATTTAACACCAACATAAAAATACAATAACACAACATCATGATATATTTAACCAAATCACCAAAAAGAACATAAAAAGCATGATTTATATTGGTAGATAAATTTTCAAGTGTCCATAGTTGCAATGTTAGTTGCAAAAATGAAACATCGATCACTTTCATTTTTTTTCTCAAAAGAAACATACTTTGACAATAAATTTTCTTATTATACAAAGAAATTATTAATTTAAGGTGTAATATATGATATGATTAGACCAACTTCTAAAAGTATATAAAATATAATAATCAAGCGAGTGAATGAAGTTGATGACACCACACCCTTTTGGATTTTTTTTCCAATATTACGATTATTTGAATCAGTTTTTAATTTATTTTAGATGGGTTCGCCCCTATTTTCTTTTTAGCATATTTAATAAATGAATACTGTAAAGCTTTCAGCATGAGCATATTATTTATGGGTAACTATAATTATTAAAAAACATCAATTATTGAATAAATTAAGAGTATAGGGTTTTTTGCGAGTGCATATTTTATGTCCTCATGTAACTTGTTGCATTGCAGTCAAATTAAGGTAGGCGAGGAATATATGACATATCTCTACACATTTGAGACAAATAAATATTAAAATAAACTCACATATCATACACATAATCAAATATCATTAATTTGTAAAGGTTAATTGACAGCACACTGATTCAATTTTCAAAGATTAAAATTCTACCTAAATTTATATATAGTTGATTTCTGAAAAGGCTTGGGAGATGATACATGTTAAAAAATATCATTAGTAATAATGATAACTATTTTTGACACAAGTCAATAATAATAAATATTAATAAACATAGATGGGACAAATCAATTTTTTGAACTTTAGATTTAGACTTACTTTAGTTCAATATACAATTTGCAGTTATTTATCAAGATATCCAGATATAAAGGTTAGAGATATATAGGTTATATATCTATAAATTTTATCTCAAGTTGATTACGATATATTTAATAAAATCACAATTTGTACTTAATAAGTTTTGTATTATGAGGTTTCGTATAATTTAAGACATGACAAAATGATCGAGAAGACACGATGCTCTTTAGTCTAAAGTCTAGTGAATCAAATTTTATATTATTAGTGCATGTATATCTCATAGTCATCATTAGGATCAACCACCGCATTCTTGAGGTATTATCTGTTTTAAAATGTGGAGTTCCGTCACGATTTTGTTCCTAAAAAGGATATCGGATGATGGAGGGAGATAGAAATATTTAAACTACGCTTGACCTCGACTACTAAACGATGTGAGATTTATTAAGTATACCTGAACACTCTGTTTTCTGTTTTTCCATCTTTCCTTCTTATGCCCTTTATATTTGGGTTTGTACTGTTATTATGTTTTTTTCTGTCAATCTATGAAATTACATCCTCTGCAAAATATGGTATCAGCCAGGTTTTATAAAAATAAAATTTATTCCTTTTTTTTTTTTTTTTTTTCAAAATAAATTCATCGTAGGCTATTTAAGGATTATTGTTCAATTAATTATTGTTATAGATTTGCAAATTAATCAGTGTAAAATCTGGATTAATTTGTTGACGTTTTTATTTTTACCCAAAGTATAGTCTCAATTAAAAATAAAAACTTTTAGATTATCTATGATAAATTCAATTAAAATACAATCTTAATCAAGTTTTACTATATATATTCTTGTCTATTTTTTTATTTCCTCACCAGATTAAAAAGTTTAACAACTTGTATAATCGGTCTCCACTGGACCTCTTTCTCTATTTTGTGTTTTCTCGTCTTTCCTATTGATGCTCCTTTATATTTGAACTTGTACTGTTATTTTAGATACTTTTTTTTGTCAATGTATGAAATTACATTCTCTGCAATATATATCTTATAAAACCAAAAAGCCACCATCATTATATGAACATATAAGTCATTGTTGAAAATGTTTTCATCTATTGTAGTTTTTATGTATTAGCACCGCCAATGGCGCATCATATACAATCGATCCATGAGAATGCATATGAGAAGTTAAAAAAAAAAAGTTAAGTAATCCTAATTTATTTAATTTTATTTTTGTAGACTTTGGGAATACGAAGTATGGGATTGCTGAATTTGTGGCCTCTAGTGAAACCAAATAGTATAGGTTTTAGCAATGAAACAGAAAAAGGGTGTTAAATTTTGTTTAAAAGCTCACACGTGCACTTGGCTTTTCCAAACATGTCTTTGAGGTGGAGGGCAGTGTCGTACACTAATTAATGAAAAACTTTATAGTTAGTCAAATGGCAAACTTGGGACTCCAAATTCAGTGAAGGTCCCCAAAGTCTAGCCCTCGGTTGGAACCATTTTTGTCTGTTCCTTGACCTAGGGTTTGCTTCCCAAACGTGTAACCAAAGTTTAAAACTGAGTCAAACCCTAACATCTATGCCTCTTTCTACGTGTTCTGCACCGCCAACACTTTCAATAAGACCCTAAACTCCAATTAGTAATGTCAAAAACAACACCAAATTAATGCTGACTTGCATCACTTTAAAAACATGTACAAAAATATATGCACCTTAGACTCAGTAATAAATTAACTTTGCTTTGTGTTTCATCACTTTCTCGAGAAAACTTCATTCACAAAATACCAAAACACTGTGTAATCAACTGTGTCCTGATAAACCGGGTACTTCTTTAATTGTGTTCATCAGCTTCTCACAAGGAACAAAAGATTGAATAAACAAACAAAGATTGAGGAAAAGGGTCTATTCATTTATCTCTCTATTTACTTGTTTGAATCAATAGTCATAATATAATAGAATCATTACTGAAATACATAGAGAAAGAAAGGAACACAAATATCTAGTAGCACTACTCAAAAAACTTATATTTCATTCCAGTTTTGCTTTGAATTTTTTTTTTTTTGGAAATACTTATAAATTTTGTTATCAAAAAAAAATTGTGAGAAATTGCTGTCATTTTTTTTGCAAAATATTTTTTAAAAAACACTTTTCACAATAAATTTTGTAGGAAATACTTACAAATTTTATAATTTTGTACGAAATAATTACTTACGAAAGAATTACCTACAAATTAAGATTCACTACTAAAAATTTTCATATTACATAAGATTTTTCTTACAAATTTGTTAAAAAAATTGCAAGAAAAGACTTTTTTCTGCCATTTTTTAAAAATTTTTAATTGGCAGATAATTACTTTATGGGTAATCATTTCCTACAAAATTATAAAATTTGCAAGTATTTCCTACAAAATTTGTTGCGAAAAGTGTTTTATACAAAATATTTTACAAGAAAATTGGTAACAATTTCTTACAATTTTTTTTTCACAACAAAATTTGTAAGTATTTTCTACAAAAAAAATTTCAAAACAAAATTGACAAGAAATGTGAGTTTTTTTAATACTGATTCTTAGAAAAAATAGTAGGAAAAAGTATTTTCTTTCAAATTTTTTTAACAAATTTACAAGAAAAATCCTATATAATATAAGAATTTTTAGTGGTACGATGACATTATAGTTAATCAGGAGAGGAAATCTCTCGTATAGATGATGCATAATCATACTAAGAACAAATATTTATCAAATAAAAAAAAAGTGATAGTCACACATTGGTTTCTAAAAATTTAGTGTTACATATTCCAACCCACCCAAGTTGTTCTTTTATTATGTCTACATCTTCCTAGAAGAACTCTCTTTTTAGATTCCAATGATAGATTTCAAAACTTGTTTTAGGGCACGAAAAAGTGAAGGTATAAGCGAGATACTTTTAAAAATTATATATAAATTTTATTTCACATACTCATCTTTACAGAATATATCCCAAAAATGTTAGGTTCAGTTGAATCTCCCAAAAATGTTAGGTTCAGTTGAATCTTGACCACTACTAATTAATACTATATGGTTAATTTAAGCAAATAATTGTTTCTCTAGTGTTTTTTGAAAAAATTGTTCGGTTTTGTCTGTGATTATTTTTTTAAAGTAGTGTTCAATTATTAAAGTAAGAATGGTTTTTTAATGTATTATGTCAAACGTTTATTTTAAAAATAAGTAGTTTTTATTTATTTTAATAAATAAAAACTATTTGCATCTTTTAAATAAGAAAATTATTTAAATAAAATACTTATTTTGAAAACATTTATTTTAAGTGCACACAAAATGGTCCAATATTTGTAGAAAGTTCCCTTAAGAAAGTATCATAAGTTAAATTAATATGAGTAGAATAAAATAAAGTAATTTAAATTTTGTGAAGAAGGTCAAATTAATATCCATGAAGCACGTGTTGCAGAGAAACTCAGCTAACTCTGGTGGTAGGAACAATCAAATGGGTTTAGTTAAGATTAATAATTTGATATAAGGTTTCCATAAGGGCAAAGCGGTCCCCTCAACCTCATTAGACTTTGATCACACGCACTCTTGTTTTTATTAGAAATTTGACATTAACCTTAAAATTATTATTATTTAACTGATTCAACACTGCCAAAATCAGTGGAATAGAAGCTATGGGAATGGAATAGAAACTGGATTTTCGGATTACGAGAAACCTTAAATTATAAAATCCTTAGTGGGTCTGACTAGAATTTGGTGTTGAATTTTAAATTTGAGCTCTGTTTGGGAATCTGGTTCTGGTCCACGTTTCCAAATCATATTTCAAAGTTTCAAACACCATGTTGAATAAATATCATTCATTACTTGGAACTTTGATCCCATGTTGTCGATAGACCAAAACTTTCATCACATTAATGTGTTTAAAGGGTAATTAAATATACCATAAGATTGCAATCCCCCGGAAGCTGCAAATCACTCATAAGTCTCAGACAAAATGATAGTTTAAGTTTATTTTAACAACTTTTATGAATTCAAAACAGTTCCTAATATGATAAACGAATCCATGAAATAATACAAATATAACACTAATATTCTTACTGCATCTGATAATCTCACATCTTCTTTCTTTTATTTTTCAAAATACGTTTTTTAAAAATAAAACTGCGATAAAGCATATATTTCAAAAGATCGGAACATTAACTTCTTAACATATAAGAATTAACGATAGAAGAAGTGTATTGACTTAAATGTAATGGCTTTAATTTGTTTCTGGGAAGTCGTTCCTTATTAAGAGCTTTGCCCTTTGCTTGCTTGTTTTCATGAACCAAACCTAAGCAATCCTCGCAAAACACACATTGCTTTCAAAGTCACCAGAAAAAACGGCTCATCCTTCGGAGGCAGACCCCTTTTCAGGAAGCATATAATCACTTCAACTTAACTACACTTTCTCACTCTTAGCTTCTTCTTCTTCTTCTTCTTCTTCTGTCTCTTTCAACTCTCAATATATACTTCTCATCATTGCCACCTCTTCTAGGGTTCTTGTAGTTCTTCTATAAGCAGTTTCCACTTTTTTTAGTTGTGTGTTGTTGGTTCATAATCTTGAGGAGACAACAACGGATCTCTCTCTTTTAAGATATGATGGAAGAGTTAAACAATGATGGTGAGAAACTTGATGAAGTTATGCTTCCTGGATTCAGGTTTCATCCCACTGATGAGGAGCTTGTAGGGTTTTACCTCAAGAGGAAGATCCAGCAACGCCCTTTCACTATTGAACTCATCAAACAGCTTGATATCTATAAATATGACCCTTGGGATCTTCCAAGTATGACACATTTAACCACTTTTTTTCACTTGTTATTTGTTAAAACTGATATTTATGTATTGTCTAACACTTTTGGTTTACTCTAATGTGTGTAGAGTTGGCCACCACAGGAGAGAAAGAGTGGTATTTTTATTGTCCCAGGGACAGAAAATACAGAAACAGTGCAAGGCCAAATAGGGTTACTGGAGCTGGGTTCTGGAAAGCTACAGGAACTGATAGACCAATCTACTCCTCTGAAGGTTCCAAGTGCATTGGCCTCAAGAAATCTCTGGTTTTTTACAAGGGTAGAGCTGCCAAAGGAGTTAAAACTGATTGGATGATGCATGAGTTCAGATTACCTTCTCTCACAGACTCACTATCCCCAAAGTACATAGACAAGAACATTCCTGCTAATGTAAGCAGCTAAACTTAACCTATTTTCTTTGTTTCTTTATCAGATGTTCAACTTTGAATCCAGATTCTCTATTAGATTTTTTGTTTATTGTTCTCTGCTAAACATTAACATTATACTTTAAGTGTTTGTAATATCACCATTTATTGATGGCTTTAGCTTGTTCTTGAACATACAGGAATCATGGGCTATTTGCAGGATCTTCAAGAAAACCAATGCTACAGCTCAAAGAGCTTTATCTCAGTCATGGGTCTCTTCCCTCCCTGAAACAAGAACCTCTGATCATATCCTAACCAAAGATCAACACACCACGCAGTTTTGTTCAGACATATCATTTACAAAGAAAACTACCTTAGCCAGTCACTACTGTACTAATAACAATTACACTGACTCACAACCTTTGACCCCTTGTCCCTTAGATGTTGCCTCATACAAATCCATCATCAACCCATTGCTCTACAAAGCCTTTGATCATTTTCCCATTTCAAATGGAGACCTCAGCACGAGCTTTCTGTTTGAAACATCATCAGATGGTAATACTAATGCTAAATCTACCATGGATGTTTCTTCTATGTTGTTGAACATGTCATCCTCGGTGCTCGGAGATTTCAACAAGACTTCAGAGGATAATACAAATGCAACTACAAGCTTTGGTGCGTTGCAAGAGCATGGGTACTACCCATTACCGTTTCTACGTGAGATGCAAAGCACATTTGGTGAGCAAGAATATGATAATATGAATGCATTAAAGGGTCCTAATGTGAATATGCCTGGTGTTGATGAACAAGAGTTGGAAACAGTACGATCCATTGGGTTTCCATTCAATATTGGCGATGCATGGAAGTCAAATCTGCTTTGGGATACTTCGTCTTTTCCTTGTGATGTGTCATCTACTTTTTCCACAACTAAGTGCTATACTTAGTGCATTATTTTAGACAAATTAGAAGCATTTTTTGTTTTCCTTCTAGTCGGTAGTAACTACTAGGTCTGACTTTTTAGCTTAGGTTTCTGTTCAATTTACATTAGCACGCAGGGAATTTTTTTATTAGTATTTTATATTTTCAAACTTTTTCAAACTTTTCAACTATATATGGGAACTCAAATGTCTATGGAATAGAGATTTGGCAGAATGCGGGAGTTTCAAAACCAGAATGAAAAAGAATTAAACAAATGAGACGCTTACACATGATGATCCTTATTAACATGCCTTTTTAATTGAAGCATTGTGTGCAGTTTTCTCCATCAACTACGAATATATTTAATTCAATCCATATATTTATTAAAATAAAAATATATTATAATCAAATCACTACAAATTGATTATGAAAAAATACACAATATATTTTTTTTATATTAATACAAAAGTGAAAAAAAAAATTGATGAGATAAAAAATAATATTTTCATTATTAAGTGAGACAAGAGGAAGGAAGGAAGAGCATAGATGTTAAATGAAAGTAAAAATAATGAATTTGTATCTAACTTTTTTTTTTTCAAAAAAGAAGAAAACATATGAGATTGAGATATGATTACAATTTGTGAAAAAACTAAAAACACAATAAGAATGAAAATAAAAATTATCCTAATAAATATTTGGTTTGATTACTCTTTTGATTCATGCTTTTGTTTAAAAATGTTAAGTTGGTCCTCTAATTTTTTTTAGTCTCAATTTTGTCTTACTTTTTTTTAAAACTAATATAATCTGGTCTTTTACGATCAATCTCTTCAAATCTCTTAAAACAGATTAATGATTCTTTCACTAAAATTGAAACTCTTAATATGGATGGTTTGCTTTGTTGATATAATTAATATAATCCTAGTGTCAATTTTTTGACAAAAACAGAGACTAAAAAAGAAATTAAACCTAAATATTTTTATTCTTGATTATCTATTAACATTAAACGTTGTGCTTTATAAAATAAATAAAAAATACACAATTTAATTTTAAATTATTAAAATATAATATTTACAATTAAAAAATTTAATAAATTTTCAATATATATATATATATATATAATTTAAAAATTTTCAAATTTTGGGGGCCATGGCCCTTCCTTGCCCCAAAATCATCTGCCACCGCAAATATGTAAAAATACAAAATAACAACACAATTCCATAGTAAAAAAAAAGGAGTTAGATCATGTATTTGCAACATAATTTCACTAATACAACCTTAAAAAAAACAATATGTTTGCTATACAAGATTCTTAAGCATTATATGCTACTAAACAAATTTTGTATTATAATTATCAAAAGATAAGTCTAATTGGTACTGCTATTGCATAATTAGGGAGAGTAGATGAGTCATTATCACCTATTTCCATTTAGTTCATGGTTAAAAAGAAATTAAATTTAGGATTTTTACTAAATTACTTGTATTGTGCGACCCAACTCAATTTATGTTGCCGTTGTTCAAAGACAACACGAAATAACACTACGGTGAACATTTGTGTAAAACATAGAAAATATTTTCAATCCTTTGATCACAAGTAAACTCACTCTCTAGAACAAGAATCTAACTATACCTCACAATATCCTACTATATTAGAGTAAAAAGTTAAACACTAACTCAAAATATATTTAACTTAGAACAAGAAATATCATGAACTTAGAATTCATTATATAGTTACCAACACTCACTTTTAACTTATCTTAGGCGATGTGAAGTTTTTAAAGACATATTATTTTTATTAACCCACTTGTTCAAGATAAAATCCAAACACAAATTTACTACCATTCATGATGCTATACAAGCTAGAGTTACAATTCATGAGATTTTGAATGATTCACATTATATAGTGATATATATGGGGTAAAGTGAGTATTTCAATTATTCATATCATAAGAGAGAAAAATCGTGTTGTATCACACAATATTTACTTCCTTGCTCTCCATTAATATTTAAAGGTAGCGACTTAATTTTTATTTTTGTGACTAATTCTTCATAGTATTTCTATGTTAGTTGTGTGTTTTACAGCTTACTTTTGAGCTACTAGTTCACTTCACTTATTTTTGCTAAAAAGGGTGTGAAGAGTTTAACAAGAGTAAATCTAATATTGAAAGTTCACTATTTCACTATTAAATTCAATCTTCTCGCATCAAAGCATGTAGAACTTCAACATCATACGAGGATTCACAAAAGAAAAAAAATTGTATTAAGAAAAAAAAAACTCAATTTAGGGGTATTATATATTACAAAAACTAAAAAAAGAAAAGTACAAGTGTAAATTTTAAGCCCAAATTCATATCTTGCATCGTCAATTAAGATATTGTTGGGTCAAAAGAAACATAAGAATTTTAGGAATGAATGATCGCAGACCAAATTATACGGTGACTGAGGTAGGCTTCGTCCACACTAGACGTGATATTTTCATTATTGATGAGTAAAAAATATGCATAAAGTTAAAATACATTAATTTGTATGCTTTAATTTTATGAAAAAATTTCTCACGAAGTTATTGAAATGTTAAGAAAAGTTTTACAATGAAAAGTTATAAAAAGCTTCCTCCACACTAGACGTGATATTTTTTTAATCTTATATAGTCTGTAGCTTCCTCTGAATGTTGGTGTAGCCGACGTTACATTACTGAATTTATTACTCTTGTCTAACCGACTCTAACAGGGACTCTAATAGCGTCCCATTCATCGACGGACACAATATTTTGGACTCTAATATCTTGTATTCTTGTAGTGGTCAAAACACTTGGAATAAGAGATGTATGATTGTAAATGATATATATATATATATATATATATATATAAAGAAGTATAACTGTCACCATTCTTGAAATAAAAGCGATAAAGTTATAAAGGATATAAATTACTAATGTTAGATGGGAAAAATAGAATTGTCATAATAATAGTTACAAAAACATGAGGGAGGATTTTTAAGCTTGGAATAGAATTCATGGAAAAATGCTTGCATTACCTTGGTTACAATTTTGTATATGATCTTCAAGATTTCTGATCCAAAATAAATTAGAATGTTATCCATGAATGTGATCGATGATAGTGTCTACCGCCGCAAACCCCGCTAACCGTATGTGAAAAAAATACTAGCAAATATTTTTAAAATATTTGGAGGTATATATATTTTTTATTTTTTAATTTTATATAAAATTATGTAAAAATAAGTTTTTAAAATATAAATTTAAATAAACAATAAAAAATTAAATTACATACTAAAATAAAATTACATACCAAATAAAATTACATACTAAAATATTTGTGCAAATAAATTTTATTTTTCTAAAAATATATTTTCTTAAAAGTTAACTTCAATTTCATAAATTTAAATAGATAAAATCAAATTCTAAATTATTCTTTAATGATTAATATTTTTTTCGCTAATAACTTTATTTTAATCATTTAATTTTAAAAAATTACTGAAATAAAATTTACTACTGAATACATGTACATGTCCCAACAACAAGTGGGTAAATAAAATACTCTTAACTTACAAGTATCCATTCAAAATATTCATTTGTCATTGATTGCAAATTATATCCACGAATATCTCTTTACATAAATTTTTTATCATCCCTAATTGGACGAACCATGAATCGTGTAAAGCTTAAATATACTTAAGTAGAATAATTATGTTGTACTCCCATTGAAAATTTACTCTCGATTAAGAGAGGTGAAACAAGAGAAGTAGAATTTTCTCAAAGACGAAGAAAATACAACTTTTTAGGCTTAACAGGGTGATTCGAGATTGGATTATGATTGGTTATCACCATGGATGGTAAAAGAGAAAAGAAAAAAATGAATTTGAAAAGGCAAAAGAAATGATAAATGGAGATATTTGCTAAAACCATAATGACATAATAGAAAAGAAAGAAAAATAAAGTCATCTTAATTTTTAATAAATTCGATGAACTAACAATGAAAAAAAAAATACACACAAAAACCTTACATATAGAAACTAAAAAACAAGTTGACAGAAAAATTGTAAAGTGCTGTGGAAAAAAAAAAATACACATACACATACATTCTGATTAGGCCTTCTGCCTTAGTAAGTGAGAAATACACGGGGGTTTCTCCCTACACTTCCAAAGAGTTGTACTACACCCCAAAAATTTCAAAATTCCAATAGTATTCTTTTGAACCTTTCACTATTCAACGGTAAAAAAGTTAAATAGATTTGGATTGTGCACCGGTATTTGAAATCCGGTTAAGTGATTAAACGGAATTCAAATTCCGTTTTCTTTGTGTACCGACATTCGAAGTCCGGTTTAATTTTCTACCTGCATTCGAAGCTTGGTTTCGAAACTCGGTTAGGAAATTCAAAATCAGCTTCTTCTTTTTAACCGGCATTGGTAGTCCGCTAATGATTTAAATTTTTGTATTTTTTTATTCATTTGTTTATAAAATTTAATTTCTATTATTTTATAATTTATGTATTAATTATTTAATTTTAGATTATTTATATTTTATATAAGTACATTAAATAAAATTTTATTATTTTAAATTTTGTAGTTATTTTTACTTTATTAATTTTTAGTTAATAATAATAAAATTTTATTTAAAATATTTTACTTTATAATATGTAGATTAATTATATTTAATTATTTTCAAATAATTTTGACTTATTTATTATTTGTTAGCTTTTTAATGTATTTATTTATTTATTTATATGATTTTATTTATAAGATTTAATTTCAAATTTTTTATATTATATATTAATTATTTAATTTTAGATTTTATATTAAATAAAATTATATGCCGACGATGGAAATCCGGTACGTTAACTATTTTTTTATTTAAAATTGATATTTGTATACCGGTATTCCAATTCCGCTAACTTACTTCTTTTATTTATTTTACATATAAAATTTAATCTCATATTAGTATTATTAAGTTACTGTTTAATTATTTTAAGAATATATTTTATTAATATTTCTTATGTTTTTATTCATTTTATTACTTTAATTTTAATTTAATTTTTCATATATTTTTTTAGTTATATATTTTATAGTTATTTTTACTTTGTTAATTAATTAATAATGATAAATTTTTATTTAAAATATTTGCCTTTATAATATCTAGATTAATTATATTTAATTATTCTAAAGTTATTTTTACTTATTTATTAGTTGTTAGCTTTTAATGTTTTTATTTATTTATTTAATTTTATTTATAAGATTTAATTTCAATTTTTTATATTTATATATTATTTATTTAATTTTAGATTGTTTATATTATATATAATTATATTAAATAAAATTATATACCGGTAATCGAAGTCCGGTTGTTAAACTCAATTTTTGTTTAAAGTTACCGGCATTCTAATTCCGTTAATTTACTTTTTTTATGTATTTTACATATAAAATTTAGGTTTAATTACTCGGATCATACCCATTTTGGTTCGTAAATTTCAAAATGGTATCCACTTTGAACTTTGTCTCAATTTAGTACCCAATTTTGATTATTGCATCAATGTAGTACCCTCCGTTAAGTCTTCACAAACGACGTTAACTACCTTGCCACGTGTCAGCCTCTGGATTTTTTAATTTTTAAATTTTTTTTTTCAATTTTTAAAAAATTTTAAAATTTTTTTTTTTGAATTTAAAAAAAAAATAAAATTACCACGTGTCAAATCCTTGATGTGCATGTGGCAAGGTATCGCCACGTGTCAAGGTATCGCCACGTGTCAAGGTACATGACAAGTGTCATTGTTTTCATTTCAACTTAGTCCCCACATGTGTCTATTTGTTTCAATTTAGTACCCATATATATTTATTTGTTTCAATTTAGTACCCAATTTATTTGTTTGAATTTTATTCAAATATTTTTTTTAAATGGAGAAATATTGTATCTCTTTTAAGACAAAATTTATTATTTATATAAATGTTATAGTGATATTTATAAAATTAAGTATTGAAATTTATATTAAAGTTAATAGTAAAAGTCATGAATAACATATTTGTAAGTCATTTTTAATAACAAATATAAATATAACATTTATATAAATAATAAATTTGGTCTTAAGGGAGACACAATATTTCTCTATTTTGTAAAAAATTATTCAGACAAAATTAAAACAAATAAATTGGGTACTAAATTGAAACCAATAAACATATAAGGGTACTAAATTGAAACAAATAGACACATGTGGGGACTAAGTTGAAATGAAGACAATGACACTTGCCAGGTACCATGACACTTGTCAGGTACCTTGACATGTGGCGATACCTTGCCACGTGTCATATCAAAAATTTGACATGTGACAATTTTATTTTTTTTAAATTCAAAAAAAAAATTAAAAATTAAAAAATTTAAAAAATTCAGAGGCTGACACGTGGCAAGGTAGTTAACGTCGTTTGTGAAGACTTAACGGAGGGTACTACATTGATGCAATAATCAAAATTGGGTACTAAATTGAGACAAAGTTCAAAGTAGGTACCATTTTGAAATTTTTGAACCAAAATAGGTATGACCCGAGTAATTAAGCCTAAAATTTAATTTCAATTTGATTAATATTATTTAGTTATTGTTTAATTGTTTTTAGAATATATTTTATTAATATTTATTATTTTTTGAATTTTAAACTTCAGCTTTTATGTATTTTTTTTATTTTTTTAAATTTGTTAATGTTTTTATTCATTTTATTACTTTATTTTTAATTTAATTTTTCATATATCTTTTAGTTATATATATTTATAGTTATTTTTACTTTGTTAATTTTTAATTAATAATGATAAATTTTTATTTAAAATATTTGTCTTTATAATATCTAGATTAATTATATTTAATTATTTTAATTAAATATAATTAATTTAAAAAAAATAACAAAAAAAATATTATTAAAAAACTATTTAACATTAAATTAAAAAGAAATTAAATTTTCAACCAATTGATAAAATTAAAAATAAAAATATAAAACAAATACGTTAAATAAATAAAATATTATACCTAAAGCTAACACAACACAACTAACAAAATATTCAAAATAATTGAAAAAAGCATTTCAAAAATATAAAAAAATTCAATAAAGCAAAATAAAAACCGTATTTCGATTTCCGGTTTGTGTAAAATGAATTCCGTGGTTATCCTTACACTGGAAGTTGGTTTGTATTAAAAACAAATTTAAAATGAAAAATTAAAGATTTAACAAAATATTTTACTTTTAAAAGTTGGAAAAAAATATAAATTAAATAAAATATATAATGAATCACAAAAAATATAAACAATTTTAAAATTTAACAATTGAACCGTTTTCATGAAAACCGGATATCGAAATTCGTTTAATTTGTGAAGCGGATTTCTAAATCCGTTTTCGGCAACCGGATGTCGAAAGCCGGTGAATGTGTACAAATTTGTTTTCTGGAAAATCGGATGTCAAAATCCGTTTAATTTTTGAACCGGATTTTTAAATCTGTTTTTGGGCAGAATCGGATGTCGAAACACCTAACGCAGTAACTATTTTAATTACTTTTACCTACTTAAGACAGAGGTGAGTCAAAAAGGGTAAAATGGACTGCGCAATTAATATTTGGGGGTGCAGTAGAAGTTTTTGGAGGTGTAAGGAGAAGCCCCCAAAATACACATACACTTACATTCTGATTAGGCCTTTATGCCTTAGTAAGTGATTGGGTTTTTTTTTCTGAGAAGCAATCTTCCCCTTGAATTACCAAAAACAAAAAGTTTCTGGAAAGCTTCCTGATGGGTGGATTTAAAATTTGACGGGGTGTAAGAAGCAACAGCCTCAGTTGCTCTTACCAATTTACAAGACAACAATGTTATAATTTTTACTTCATGAAAAGATTGGAAAAATTACTACAAAAACTCATTATTATCAGCATACTAGTTACCTTCATTCAAAAGTTTACCAAGTTCGTGGTGAGGTTCAAGTGACTACTTTTTTTACACTATGATAGCATAGTTGCTGATGATTCACCTTTTCATTTTAATGTATGTCAAGAAATCAACTCATATTAAGTGACAAAGACGGTGACCACATGGATTGGATCATGCGAAAAATGTAAGACAACATGTGAAAAATCTAAGTGACGTGAGATGGATCTCGAACACTTGAACAACTTTTTTTACATTAAACCCATCATTTGTGATAGATATTTTTTTTAAGAAATCCTTGTCTTTCTTTTTTTAATTATTTATTTTTGTATAAATTGATGAAACAACGGTTACCTATATATAGATCCAATAGTCTTGACACATGTTCAGGTTCAACAAGCCAACAGATACTAATTTTAAAGAATTTTTTTTTATCTTTCCAATAGACCTTAAGATAACTATTTCTAAATAATTAACATGCATAAATGCTGCTAATCCAACAAACTGCAACACGAACTTCCACCGATTACGAACATCATGGAAATATTGTTTGCTATTGTTGCTAGCAAAAATTAAGCATCTAGATGACTACAACCGGATATGCAGTCAGAATTGAGATATATCACAATTCGAGTAGAATTTCGTAGTCCTATTGCAGAAACATGGTAAACATAAACCATCAAGAGAAAATTTGAGACAAACAAAACTGTATCACAATGGCATTGTCGACGAAGTTAACAATAGCTCTAGAATGAGTTCAAATCAAACCAAATAATAAAAGCACAATTAACATCTCTAATAAAACTTGTGATTTACTATAACCACTCAAACCTAACAGCCCTCCAAAAAGATGTGTCTCGTTTTGCTGTCCAAATTTAACCCTTCAAGGCCTGCTTTTCCTTGGCCTTCTGGATCTTCAAGACCTTCTTCACAATCTTCTGCTCCTCAACTAAGAAAGCTCGGATAATCCTGTTGAACCAGAGACAAATATAAGCAAGTTATAAGCTAACTCAGACCAAACAATTAAATCAAAAAAGTTATTATAAATATAACTAGCTGTTAAAAGTGAAGACAAACCTCTCCCTGACAGCACTTCCAGACAAAACTCCACCATATGCACGGTTTACAGTCCTACGGTTTCTAGGTAGCCTTGACCTCTTGTATTCCGCAGGCCTCAAATGTGGAATCTGCAATTATCAGGCAAAATTTAGAATTCAGAGCTAAAAGCTTATTCAATTTAATCAAAACTCAAGAAACATAACATGCTTCTATAATACAAAAAACACCTAGTAATCCAATGCTTAGAGATATACTTAAATAGAGTATTCACTAAGGATAAGATACATCGTACAGAACAGTCTGTATCATATATCCACGGAATGCCAACAAACTAAACTGAGACTGAACCACACATCATTCCACATTTCATCAACCAAATTACAATAAAAAATATTCATCACAAGCCAATCTTACAAGGTTTCAAACGCCCTAAAACAGTCATAACCCTGTTCACAGGCTTGGAAGGTAAAAAATAATATACGTGAAACTCTATTATAAACCATTTTCAAAGCAATAAAGAACATAAACCCATCTGGCCAAGCCAAACATTGAATACCTATCACATTACAATAACAATAAATCTGAACTATTTGACTCCAATTAAACACAAATAAAAATCCAAACTATGACCAAGTAGAAGTTCCACCCTTCTCCCCTATACGCACTAATGTCCAATAGTTCGTCGTTTAGCCCCACGAAGTTTCATTATATACACCACCTGGATTGAATCTAATAAGCCATCATTAACAATGTTTATAGCTAGTCCGACGCAAAGTAACATGTGAGAAGAGAGAGAAAAATAACGTCAAACAAACTAAGCCAATAACAGAACACTGAAAACTACACAACACAATAAAAAAGAAGGAATTGAAAGGGTAAAAGAAAGCACACCCCCTGGATCCTCTTGCCAGTGACGGGGCACTTGGGTCCGCTAGCCCTCTTCTTGGTGCTCTGATAAACGAGCTTCCCACCTGCATTATATCAACAACAGCGAACACAGACCCGTTAGAATCGAATTGAAATCGGAAACAAAAAGGTTTGGATCGGAAGCAGAATCAAAGAATGAATGTTCCAATGGGAAAAATTACCAGGGGTCTTGACAACCCTGTGTTGGTTGGACTTTGTGGCATAACTGTGCCTCTTGCGATAGGTGAGACGCTGCACCATCTTCTTCTTCGATCACTCTGCTCCTGCGTCTGTTTTTTTAGGGTTTTCCGAAGAAAGAAGAAGATGCGCCGCAAGAAGCTATAAAAGGGGATTGAGGGCTTCTGTTTAGATGCCCTACATCTAACGGCTCTAAAGACAAGGTCATCCGTCACCGTTCGATGAATTCTTCTATCCCAAAAGAAAAAATAATAACCTATTATAATTGCAAAATTACTGATAAAAACACAGATGATAATAAAAGGTAATAAAAATATTATTATTATTATTATAAAAATAAATTTAATAATTTTACTATAAATAGTTTTTTATTTATTTTATAGGTATTTTTGTAATTAAAAGTTAATTAATTGAAAATAAAATCAAATTAAAAGAATATAATAAATTTCATAATTTTATTATAAATAGTTTTTATTTATTTTATAGGTATTTTATAATTAAATAAATTAATTAAAAATAAATAAACTAAAAAATCTGTAAAAATAATAAAATAATTACTTTAATTTAAAAAAATATATTTTATAGGTATTTTCGTAATTAAAAATAATTAATTTTAAAAAATCAAATAAAAAAACTTTAAATTAATAAAATAATTATTTTAATTTAAAAAAATTATTTAAAGATGAATTTAAAAAACAAATATAGACTTAAAAAAATAATAGTAATACAAATGATAAAAAGAATATTGAATAATACAATCAAAATAAAATATTAGAATATATATATATATATATATATATATATATATATATATATATATTAAAATACTTCGTTGGTCCTCATTTTTGTTGCAGAATCTCAATTTCGTCCTCGTATTTTTATTAGTCTCAATTAGGTCCTCATTTTTGTAAATTAGTATCAATTAGGTCCTTTCCGTTAGTAGATAACTAACACCGTTAAGTAGGTGCCACGTGTCACCTTCTCGTTTTTTTGAATTTTTTGAATTTTTTTGAATTTTTTTTGAATTTTTTTGAATTTTTTTTTAAAATATTTATGCCATGTATCACTTCTGTAGTGCGCCACGTGTCAATCTAATATGGTGACACGTGTCAAATTAATGTATGAATCTCAATTTTGTCCTCATATTTGTTAAATTGATTTGATTTAAGTCCCAATTTTTTTAAAAAAATTTCAATTTTAGGCACTCCAAATTTAGACCAAATTTTACTTTTATATAATGTTATGATTATTTTTATTAAA
>Ga0214545_1002938_pt1 | contig 32785 bp, 30 predicted proteins | sample CNSS4metaG_FD_160064 | JGI IMG/M metagenome (GOLD analysis project Ga0214545, IMG submission 160064) | Root nodule microbial communities from cowpea collected in UCLA plant growth center, Los Angeles, California, USA - CNSS4 | ecosystem: Host-associated > Plants > Roots > Nodule | place: USA...
ATGTCGCTCTCGATATATAATATATATAAAAAATATATATATATATATATATATATATATATATATATATATATATATATATATATATATATATATATATATATATATAAGATAACGATTAACTCAACAATAATATTCAAAAATCAAATACAATTAGAATTATTTAAACATGCATATATCTAACAATAAATATAATTTTGATTTCCTAATTTTACAAATATTGTTATAAAATTTCAAATAAAAAAAGAAATAGGCCAAAAAAATTAACAAAAAAATAGTCCAAGATTAAAACTATAATGGAAAATAAAAAATACAAGCAATTATATACATACAATAAACAAGAGATAACAAGCAAATGAAAGAAATAAAAAACTAACTTATTGTAATTGAAAGACGAACTTGGAGAGGGAGGCTAAGGTCTCTGAACGCTGCTGGCCAATTGGGGACGAAGAGCAAGTGGGACGAATCTTAAAACACTGTAAATTGTGATGAAAACGCAAAATATTCAGTTCAAAACGCCTAAAATCAATCCATAATCAAATCCCAACAAGTTTGGTGGTGAAAACGTTCGAAACTCACTTGGAGGAGGTTAGAGTGGTGGTAGCCAACGGAAATGCTCACGGAAACAGTACAACAATGTAAGGTTTCTTCGTTTCACGCAAAGATAAGTAAAACTTAACGTTCGTGGAGTAGGGAGCCGACGTTAAGTTACGTCTGATCTGGAACGGGCAGACGTTCGTGGAGTAGGGAGCCATCAGTCATTTTTAACGTTAGGCTTTTTTTAGCAGACGTTATAGGTTTTTTTGTGTTAGTGGATTTTTATAATATTCTATTCTTGGATTTATCTTTAAGGTGTCATGAAGTTGTTATCAATTTATTTCCATATCTCCATGAGCTCAACTTTGTTGCAACTACATAACACACCTCAAAATATCTAAAGAAAATTTAAAGCACAAAAACCAATTAAGTATCCAATGTTAAAGGCTAAATAAGGGCATAAATATGCATTCATCAAATCCTTTAGAGGTTAAACTTGTACCAAGAGAGGAGTGACTCATTGTAACATGGGGAAGTTGACACTCATGCTAGTCGAAAGAGTTGATTAGTGAAAATCTTAAGCAATATGCTTAATAGACTAGACGTAGCCTCAGGGGGAGATAAACCAATATAAATCTTTGTGGACATTCTTCTCATCCTTAGTCTTTATTTTAATTTGCATATATTAAGTCTATACAAAATGATTATCAAATGTCTACACGCTCTATTTATCATCACCTTTGAAGCCACTTTCCACAAAATTTTTATACAATATGAATTTGACTCCACAGAGTATATTTGATTTCTCTAGAATATTTATTAATCAATATGAATTTTTGTTGCATTCTTCTTGTCTTCTTCATCTTGGTATTTATAATCATGTTGTACCATTTGACTGTTGATGCATATTCAATTTAGTATATTATTCATATCTTCAAATATTTTCTTCTTGCTTCATCTATAAGTTCTTAATATTACATTCATAGAATTATTTCTTATTATTAGTTCTTTCCTTTTTTGCCATTAACAATTTGAATTTCAAGCTTCATATTATTGTGGCGGAAGATTTTCTTGAATATTTGATAAGAATATTCTTTTTCGTGCCCGTGATTGGTTGATAAATGTTCAGAAGTATTCACAATCTTTAATTAAAGATGATTTCCTTTTATATTTATTCAATCAGATCTTGAATCAAAATATCTTCAAATAACATTGAGCCTTACTTCACAATCTTCCTAATTTAACAATTTTGTAATCTCTTGATTGTTTTGGTCATCAATTTCAATGTTCAGATATCTTTGATAAACTTGAACTTGATCTTCATATCACCGAGTGATTTCTTAATTCTATTTTTGCGCCATATGATAATTTGAACTTGCTTATTGTAATACGTGTCTTTACTTTACTCTTCTAGCCATTATTTCATTTGTGTCCTCTAATAGGGATATTCAACATTTAGCTCTATGAGTTGACTTTGACTTGTCTGATACTAATACTCATCTAGTATCTTGTTGTGTTTGCGTTGACTTGTCTGGTAATACTTTGACTTGTTTATTGCTTGTAGGAGTCATATGCCTTACTATATTATGTTGACTCGTATGGTAAACATATTCCTATACAAAGTTCAACTAATTCTACACTATTTGAGTGGCCTAGTAGTACGGTCTGTAAGTTTTGAAATGGTTGAAATGCCAAGAAGGGGGGGTTGAATTGGCTAGTTAAAAATTTAGGTAACTTTTAAAGGCTTAAAATTGTCTTCAATTGAATCAACCCAACCAACAAGTAAGGATGCAAACACTTCTGGACTGGACACTTTTAACGATCAAAAACATAGTTAGTAATTTGATTTTATTAAATAGATGCATTATTGATATAATCAATCTATTGAATCACCAAAACAATAGACTAAAATACTGGGAAAAATGCAGAAATGCAGATTCATGATTTAAAGAAAGATCAATGGAAAAGACCAGTCAAGACAGGTTCCAATGAGTTATATAAACATGATCAAAATACTGAAGAATGTCAAAAAGATGGTTTAGATCACAATTCTTTAAACTTTAAATGGTAATGTAAGAAAGAAGGGTTAGAGAAAAGAGTAATGCACAAGATTTTTATACTGGTTCACTCAAACCTGAGCTACATCTAGTTTGTCAAAGCAACCTGAGCCTGACTTTACACTATTTCAAAAGATTTACAAGGTTTACACCTTTACACTTTCAAAATATACAAAAAAACACACACAAAAGACATTAGAATAAGACAAGAATAAAACCAGCACAACAAGACACCTCTTGCAGACCTAGAAAACCACCAGGCACTCACACAAAGCTTGAGAAAGATCAAACCTCAGTGGTAGCACAACCTTGCCAACCACAACCACCTTCTCGAACCTTCAAACACCAAGCAAAATGCTCCAAGAATTGACCAAATATCAATCTTCACCAGCTACGATCTGTATGATCACGAAAGAGAAAGAATTCCTAGGATTTTAGAATGTTTTCGCGCTAAAAAATAGTCTTGCTACCTCTCTTCCGAAAAATACAACACTTATAGTCAAATTGTTACAAAATTCAATAGGTTGATTTTCAAATCAATTAGTTGATTTCACGTAACTTAAGTGAAACCAATCGATTAAAAAATAAGTTAACTGATTGAATAAGTCACAACTAAGACTATTGCAACTAACCTTTTAATATGTTAAAATTCATTCAATATATTAAAAGACAACATTTAACCTGTTGAAAAACATTTCAACAAATTAAAAGACACAATAAAGACCATATGCATCTAATTAATGCTAAAAGGTCTACAAAGTGAATTATAATCTTCAAGCTTGTTTTCTCTATGATTGATCCATATAGAAGGCAAGCATATAAGGCTTGATCAACTTGAGTAACATCAAATCTCCATATCTTCATCAATGTAAGCATGGTTCCAAGGCAGTGTCTTCAAGTTCCTTCATCAAAGCTTCATCAAATCTTCAAGTAACACACCATCAAGGCTACGCATGTCAACATTCTCCCTCTTATTTGATGAAGCCAACCTCTAACCTCCATTGCAAATTGCTTCCATTTGGTTGGATACTATTGAGAATAAAGAAAATAGGGTTTGAGATTAATCTCCCTTGTGTATAAACTACACATAGGGTAATCTATTTATAATAGAGATAGGTACAATTAAAAAGAGTAAGTGAAAATAAATAGAGTAAATAGAAGATATTGTTTGATATTGTGATTAACAATATCTAACAATATCTTAATAATATCAAACAATATCTAAATAATATCTAACACTCCCCCGCAAGCTGGAGCATACAAATCGTATGTGCCAAGCTTGTTACAAATATAATCAATTATAGGCCCCCGTAAAGACTTGGTAAAAATATCTGCTAACTGATCACTTGAGTTAACAAACTCAATCTTGATGTCTCTAGACATGATCTTTTCCTGAAAGAAATGACAATCAATCTCAAATTGTTTGGTCCTCTCATGAAAGACAGGATTAGAGCTAATAAGAAGAGCAGCCTGATTGTCACATACAAGTTTCATTTGAGTAACATCTCCAAATTGTAACTATCTAAGCAATTGCTTAAGCTAAACAAGTTCACATACAGTTGAGGCCATAGCTCTATATTCTGCTTCTGCACTGGGTCTTGCTACAACACTATGTTTCTTACTTTTCCACGAGATCAAGTTACCACCAATGGAGACACAATACCCAGATGTAGATCTTCTATCAGAAGGAGATCCTGCCCAATCAGCATCTGAATAGCAAACAACTCTTGTATGGTTATTAGAACCATATAACAATCCTTTTCCAATGGATCTTTTAATATACTTCAAGATACAAATGACTGCATTCCAATGATCTTTGTAAGACCCGTGAAAATTAAATAATTAAATAATTAATTAATTAATAAATGCAGGTAGTGGGAGCCTTTAAGTTATTAATTATTGATTTATATAATGTGGAAAAGTATTAGCTCAAGTGGTTGAGAGTATTTAATTGTGTGAGGGGACTTGGGTTCAAGTCCTATGTATGCCAATTGTGTATTGTTTAATTTATTATTATTTTTAATAATATGTTTGATCATATTGAGTGATAATATAATCATAGAATTATATTAAATATCTTGAAACATGAATTGGTTGAATGGTTATGTATTGAATTGGCATTGGCATGGTCATGGGTTTGAACCTTGGTAATTCTAAATTAAACTTCCTTTTTGCTAAAATTAGTTTTGGCATGAGGTGAAAGGGTTGAGAAAATCCTAGGTGAAAGGGTTGGAAAACAGTCCTTAAGTGACTTTGAATGACAATTAAAAGGGGTTTGGAGGCTGGACTTTTGAGAGCATTGTAAGGTGCACGAAATTAAGGAAAAATAATGATTAGTAAGTGAATTAGAGGAGCTAATTGAGGTGGTGCTAAGGAGACCATTGGTGATCAAAGGGGGAGCTCTAGCATTTGCGTTTTAAGCAAGGAAACCAGGTTAGGGGAGCTTTTACGCGCTAATTTTATTTTAAGTTTGATGGGCATGCTAAATAGAGTAACCTTTAACTTTATTTTAAATTTGATTCACATGCTAAATAGAGTAACCTTATTTGTTAACTGTATTTTAAATCTGATTCACATGCTAAATAGAGTAACCTTACGCGTTACCTTTATTTTAATTTGGAATGACATGCTAAATAGGGTAATTTCATGCGTTGATTAATTTAAGTATGATTGTTATGCTGAATTTGGTATGATCATGCTAGATATTTTATTTCCCTTTTAATTTATTATTTCTAGAAATTTCCAGAAACAGTCTGGTTGGCGATGAATTGCCGCTAGACAATCCTTTTCTTTCTAGGCCATTTAGGGTTTCTGCAGAGAAACCACCTGCCAAAAATAGTGTAAAATAGTTGTTTGACCAACGTTGACCGCCCTTGCCCAGAGTTGACTGGTTGACCAGTATTGACTTTTGGACTGTCCAATGAGAGGCTGCCATGTGGCAGAGCAGTCTCTCTCTCAAGTTAGAAATCTTTTTCCGCAATTAGGGTTTGGTTGCAGTGAGGATTACCGCAAGGAGAGTTTCGCAGATCCAACGATGGCCATTATTTCTCCGATGGAGGATGTGTACGGTGACGTGCTTGCTGCTGTCATGGTGCAAATTGCGCAAGGCATGCATTGCAGCCGCAAATGCAGTACTTATGATTGCCAACCCATGGTCCATGAATGGTGGCACGGCGTTGCATTAAAGGTTGTGGTTTCCTCATGGTGAAGGAGAAAAAAAATGGTGGTTGTCGGCGACGTGAATGAAGGTGCACGCAGTTTTGATGCGAGGAAACCTGAACGAACTCGAGTATAGAGAGAAGTTGCAGAAGATAGAGGTGCGAGAGAAGTTGTAGAAGATGGAGGGGAGAGGAAGAAGACGCAACGGCTGGATTCACGGTGACGCGAAAGTGGCAGGTTTGAGCTCCTGGAGCACGACCGGGGGGGGGCGGCGTTCCGGCGTGAGCGCAACAGTGGTGGCGACATTTTTCGCGTGGAGCATGGCAGATCCGCATGAAAGGATGGGCATGGATGCGGGTGCTGCCGGAGGTGCGCGGGCTATTCCCGCGAGTTGGAGGGACGAAAGAGGCGAGTCGGTGGCGGTGCGGTGACGGTTGTCGTAAAGTGCGACGACTGCGGCTTGAAGATGGTGGGAGAGAGGAGAGATTAGGGTTAGGGTTTGTGTTGGGAAGGAGGTGATGACGTGGAAAACATTGATTGGTGATTTGAGTTAGTGGAGGATTGATGATGTGGCAAACTATCATTGGTTAATTTAGTAAGTGGAGGATTGCCACATGGCAAAATCTGGTGGACTAGAGTTTAAGTGACATCAGGGGTGCAGCTTAGTAAAAACGAGGGGTGCAGAATAAAAATTGAAAGTCCAATTACAGAAAGGGTTGTAAACCTGAAAATAGGGGATGCAGTTAGCTCCAGAAATGTCTTTTTTTTTCAGAAATAGATAATCCACTTGGAAAAAAGGGTGTAAACTTGAGAATTGGGGGTGCATTTAGTACCTGAACTATTCCTCTCTAAAATTCTTATTTTGGGACTCATTTTAGGACTTAAAATATTAACTATTTACAATCTTAAAGCACCTAAATTAAATTATAGTTGCATTATTTAACTTAAGATTATCCAAACAAATATGATGCAACTAATATCAATTCTTAAGTGCGAAAATAATGTTAAACTTCCAAAATTTAAATATTTAATGTGAACAAAGGTTCGACCCATCACACCCTCCAAGCGGTTTGGAAGCGCGCAGCGCCTGATGATACGTGTCCCCCGCCAGGCAATTTTACTACAGCAGTATTGGTGTTCTTGATTCTGTGGGCGTGATCTACAAGGCTTACGGTGATGCTTCAAAGGTGGGATTACTAGTGTTCCTTGAGTTGTGGCTCGGAACGTATCCCTTGAGTTGTGACTTGGGATAAGGGTTAAAGCACATGGTATTCCTTGAGTTGTGGCTCGAAATAACATCTCTTGAGTTGTGGCTCGGGATGACGGATGAACACGAGGAATCTCGGGTTGGCGAGTGTTGCCGGTGTGAGTGTGCTTGTTGTGGCCAGTATGGATGGGTCCAGATAGATTGCCCTCCTTAGTAGTTGACTGACGAGTTTGGTAGTCTTGGGATGTTGCGAACTATGTTCATATTTGGGAACTCCACCTGGTGTTACGGTGTATGATCCGTAACATGGTTTCCCGCACGTGCTCTATCGGTTGTGGCCGATAGGTGTGGCAGCAATTCATCTTGAAGTAATCACTAGAAGATGTAGAACACGAATAACGTGGTTGTGGCCAGGTGGTATGAATTAAAAGGGATGGAATTCATTTGGGATGAATGTGTTGCCTATATATAAATGTGTTGTATATGTGCATATATATTGATATATGTTTTATCTGTTAAGCTCATCCTATCTGCTTGTGTTTGGCGATGATCGTGTACGTGGTACACGTGAGCAGATGATGTTGATGCAGGTGGTCCTGGTGAGACTTAGCCACGGAGCAGTGATAGCTTGGGTGTTTTTATGATTTATGGCTTTGAAATAAATTGTAAACACTGTGGATGTTTTATATTATTTTGAGTTTTATAAAATATGGAATTTTAGACTATTCATAGATTTAATAAAATTTTAAATTTCTCACGTTTTTGGGAAATGATGCTTTAATAAATGAAGCTAACGTAATATTTCTTTACTTTTTATTTAAAATTCATAATATCCTGATGGGATGTTACAATCTTCACATGGGGAATTAAGAAATTGTCTTACCACACTAACTACAAAGGAAATGTCAAGACGAGTAACGGTAAGATAATTCAATACTACTCAAGATCAGATATAGGCTCCCCCTGATCTGGTAGAAGTTTAGTATTGGGATCCATGGGTGTATCAATAGACTTTGAACTCATCAATCTAGTTTCCTCAAGAATATCCATGGCATACTTTCTCTAAGATATAACAATACCATCATTGGACTATGCCACCTCAATACCCAAGAAATATTTGAGTTTGCCAAGATCTTTGGTCTTAAAATGGTGATAGAGACGCTGTTTCAATTGAGAGATGCCATGGTTGTTACTCCCTATAAGAACGATGTCATCAACATATACTATCAAGTAAACACATCCAACACTCGAGTGTTGATAAAAGACAGAATGATCTGCTTCACACTGAGTCATACCAAATTTCTAAACAACATTGCCAAACTTTCCAAACTAGGCCCTAGGAGATTGTTTTAGGCCATATAGGGATTTGAAAAGACGACACACCATCCTAGAAGACTCCCCCTAAGCAACAAACCCGAGAGGTTGCTCCATATCAATTTATTCTTGCAAATCACCATTGAGGAAAGCATTTTTAACATCCAGTTGATAATGAGGCCATTGTTGAAGAGTAGCCATGGCGACAAATAAACGAACAAAAGCCATCTTTGCCACAGGGGAAAAGGTATCTCCATAATCCAACCCAAAAATTTGAGTATAACCTTTGACCACAAGACGAGCTTTGAGGCGATCAATAGTGCCATCAGGTCCAACTTTGATAGAAAACACCCACTTGCAACCAACAACAAATTTCTCAAATGATAACGGAACCAATTCCCAAGTTCCACTGTTATGAAGAGCGCTTAGTTCATCTGTCATGGCCTTACACCAAAATGGGCTAAAGCGTCACGAAATATTTTTGGAATGGTCACAAAAGAAATAGAGGAAAGACATGTATAAAAAGGTAATGATAATCGATGATAACTCAAAGCAATATAATGGGGAGAGGGATTACAGGTAGAATGCATACCTTTTTAGAGGGCAATGGGAAGGTCAGACTCAAGTGTCAGAGCTGGAGGAGACAGAGTAGTTGGCATTTCAGTGGAGTCACATGGTGGTGGTTGTAATTGGTTTCGGCGACTATAAACCTAAAGAGGTGGTGGAGGAGAAGCTGACTGTGGAGTAGAAACCGAGGGTGAAGAAGACACAGTAAGAGGGTCACAAACAATAGGAACATTAAAGGTAATAGGAGAGTTGTCAGGATTGGATGGAGTCAGAGGTGAAGATTGACTCTTAAAATAAAGGGAGAACTTAACAAAGGTGACATCTGCAGACACAAAATAACGGTTAAGAAATGGAGAAAAACATTTGTATCCTTTTTGTGATCTTGTAAACTCTAAGAAAACACACTTATGTGATCTAGGAGAAAGCTTGTCAAGACCAAGACTAAAATTATGAATAAAACATGTAGACCCAAAAACTCTTAGAGGTTAGGGATGAAGAGGTTCACGAGGGAATAGAATGGAATGAGGTATGTTATTCTTTAAAACTGAAGAAGGCATACGATTAATGAGATAACATGCAGTAAGAATGGCATCACCCCATAAATGTTCAGGAACCTCTCCATGAATTAAAAGAGTGTGAGTGGTTTCAATAAGATGTTTATTTTTACGTTTAGCTACACCATTTTGTTGAGTGGTATAAGCGCAAGAAGTTTGATACAGAATATCGTGAGAAGCCATAAATTGTTTAAAAGAATGAGAAAGATATTCACGACCATTATCACTGTGCAAAACCTCGAATAGAAACACCGAACTGAGTTTTAATTTCATTAAAAAAAGATTGAAAGATATGAAATAATTCTGAACGATGTTTCATTAAAAATAACCAAGTACATCTGGAATAATCATTAGTGAAAGTAACAAAGTATTGAAAACCTAAAGTAGACTTAACGTGGCTAGGACCCCAAATGTCAGAGTGAACCAAGGCAAAAGGGGATGAAGCATCACGTGTGACACTACGAGAAAGAAGTACGACTATGATTGCCCAATCGACACGACTCACAATCCAAACGAGACAACTTGGACAAGGCAGGGACAAGCTATTGTAACTTGGCAAGGCTTGGATGACCTAACTGAGCATGAACAAGAGAGAGAGACTCTATAACTGCACCAACGTGTGTAGAGGGACGAAGATGATAAAGACCATGAGACTCATATCCTATGCCAATCACCTATTTCGAACTCTGTAAGACCCGAGAAATTTAAATAATTAAATAAATAATTATTTAATAAATGAAAGTAGTAGAAACCTTTATGGAATTTAATGTTAATTGTTGTGACATGGAAAAGTACTAGCTTAAGTGGTTGAGAGTACTTAGTTATGTTGAGAGGACTTAGGTTTGAGTCTTATGTATGCTAATTGTATGATATTTTATTCTTGTGCATTTTTTTCATGCTATGCTTGGATGTGAGTAGTGATAATGTAATCCTAAAATTTTAGGAATTATCACAAAATAGGTATTGGTTGAATTGGTCGTGCACCTGACCTTGTAATTGATGAGTTGTGGGTTCAAACCTTGATGTGAACAAAACTAACCTATTTTTTTGCCAAATTTTAATTTTTACTTGAATACAAAAGGGTAGAGACAAACCCTAACTGCAAGGAGGGCAGCCTAGTGGGCTGAAAAGGCAACCACTAATGGTCTTTGAATGACCATTAACACCAAAACATTAAGCCATTAAGGATAATTTTAATTATTTTCGTTTTGAGGTAATGAATGGTGATTAAAAGAATAGAAAATTATGAGAGAAGGGAGTTTTTAGGGGAGATTAGTATGCATTTTCGTGTGGATAGTTGGAGGGGTTTTTCCAGAGGTTTAGAGCCATTGTTGGAGTGCAAGAAAAAGGCTAAGAGGGTTTTGGGTTCAAGGACACACACCAAACTCGAATTTTAGCAATGGAGTCCAGGTAAGGGGAGCTATTTCGTATTTTATGATTATGTATATGATTAAGAAGCCTGTTCTCATGATTTTATGCTTGTGTGCCATGAATTTTCATGCTCTATGTGATGGGATTAGAGGTTTGACTATTTTTGAGGTAGTGTGAAAAATCTCTTATGTTACTGTATAAATATGATGGGGGTTTTCTGTACTATATGTTGTTTATGATTCTACCTCAAGTTTTGGTGGTCCAATTGGGTTTAAAACATGTCCATGAGAATTGCTCACTATTATAGATCTCTTGGTAATGTTTGAATGTGGTTTTGGGCATTGATTCTGGTGTTTACGTGTGTGAACAGGGAAGACGTATGTTATTCTCACTCAAGTGAGCAAGCCTTGCCTAGGCGAAAATAGTAGGGACTCAAACCTGGTTCTGCTCGAGCATTTCGCTCAAGCGGAGAGTCCATATTTTGAGCGACAGATCATATCGCTCAGGCGAGAGTTACTCGCCTAAGCGAGAAATCATGAGAGATTTATATGTTTTGCTCGATTCCTCGCCCAGGCGATAGACTTTGGTTCTGGGCGAAGAGTGATCTCGCCCAAGCGAGAAGGTCTCGCCTAAGTAAGTATTCGCAAATTGCCACTATGACGCGCTCGCTTAGGCGAGGCTTAAACGAGACAGGCCTGATCGCTTAGGTGAAGGCTTCTAGCCTAAGCAAGATTAGTGGCCGTACCCTAATTATGCTCCCAATACCCGCCTTTATTAAATACTTATTTATTTAATTATTTAAATTCTTTGGGTCTTACATATTGCTTTATAGATTCCTTTACTATTTATGCCTTTATGTCACTACTTTTAGTTCATTGTACATTTACAATTCAATGTTTTAGATTTCCTACTTCTACATAAAAATTCAATTTTAAGTTGATGAACACTTGGTTTTTATTTTTGCAACCTACTAGACTTAGTTATGAATTTATGCTTATGTTCTAGTGAATCCAAAGTGATTGCTAAGCACCAAAGAATCATAAATCAACCTTGGCTAGCAAGAGTGAAGCCTAGTCAACATTAATTCAACCTTCCTTTCTAGTTTAGACAACTTTTACACAATTTACATTCCTATTTTTACATGTTTTCATTGATTTACGTTTCTGCACTTGATTTACATTTTTGTAGTTGATTTTAATGTCGTCAATTAATTTTAATATGTTTTTACATTTCGCAAGGCATTTTAGTTAATTGAATCACGTTCCAAGCAAGTAAGTAATTTAGTTGTTCATTAATACCATTATTTTGAGTTCTCGACTTTTACTTTGGTTTAAATGTTGAATTTTATTTTTTGCTGCTTAATTCCATTTTTTATTACTATTTGTTATTGTTTCTTTATTTGAGTTGTGCTTCTAAATTTAATTATAGATTTAGCTCTCAATTTTCAATCTTAGCAGTTTAGTTAGGTTTTCTAGTTTGATAGTTTGCTTAGTTTAGGAATTTAGGTATGGACTTGTTCTTTTTGATAATTTTCAATTTAAATGTTCAATTAGTTCTATTTCAAACTTGTTGCATGTTCATATCATCATTCTATTCATAGTATTGCATAAACACATTTTGCATATGAAAACACTTCGTGAATTTTGTTGTTACACCGACTTTGCTATCAAAGTTGGTTTCAATTGTGAATTTTTGTGTTGTTAAACAGTTTTCCATTCATATCATGCATATTTTTAGTGATATAAACATGTTCAAATCATTCATACTACATAAGTCACACCTTTAGTTCTCTTTAGCATTTTGGTCAAACACATTGTGTAGTTTTTGTTTTTAGTCAAGCATTTCATCAAACAATTTTTATTTTCATAGTTTTACACTTTTATTTGGCTTTAATTGTTATAATATGTTCCATTGCATCATACCTTGCATTTTAGGTGTTAATATCTTATTTCCATTCATTAAAATATCATTTTATTGATCATTTGCATAATTTTCATTTTACACTCATAATAAAATTCATGTGTATAGTTTTAGAAATAGTTTTTGCCTTAGTATATTAGTTTCATGCAATGCATTTATATCATTTTTAGGTTGATTTTAGTTTAGATAGTGTGTTATATTCTCCCCAGCATTTGGTAAAATTACACATTCTTACACTTAATTATTGATGTTTCTTTGGTTTGACACTCGAGTCTACCCTACACACATTGGGGGGTGATAAGTCCCTTATTTTTTAAGTTTTTCTTAACTAATTGCATTCTTTTGGATAGGTTTAAAATGTTAATTGTTAGTTTTTATCTTAGATTTAATTTAAAAGCATTTTAGGTTAGTTTTATAATTTTAGCTTAATTAGGCCATTTTAGTACATTTTTAGTGTAAGTCTTAGAATTAGCTTTGGAATGTTCTAGGATTAGAGAGGTTTATTTCATATATTAGTGTCATAGTTTGTCAACTAGTATTCTAGCCTAAATAGATAGATTTAGTGGCAGTTCATATGTTAGAATAGGTTAGTGTAGAGTAGACTAGTGTTCTTAGTTAACTTAAATATAATATGGATTAGGATTGTTTTTGTGTGCTTATACTAGCCTAAATATATAGATTTAGTGGTAGTTCATATGTTAGAATAGGTTAGTATAGAGTAGACTAGTGTTCTTAATTAGCTTAAATAGTCTAGTATGGATTAGGATCGTTTTTGTGTGCATAAAAATAGTTGTGTTGAGTCTTAATTCAGATTTAGGTCAAGTAAATATTAGGTCTAGTGTTGTTTTATTTCTTAAGTGAAGCATAGCTTACTAAGTTGCTTAGTATAGTCTAGTTATGTAATTTAATAAGCATAAGTAGTTCCAACTTTGGTTTTGTGATACTAATGTTGTTAAAAGAGGCAAAGTCAACATTGAAACAATGAGAATATGCAACAACACATGCAAACTAGCAAAAGCCATATCAATTATGTAGAGTTGATTTTTTTCAATCTGAGTTGACCAATAGTTGACCTTTTTTGCAATTGAGATTTAAATGTTAAGGAAATTATGGGGAAAGCTAGAGAACATTCAAATACACTTGTCTTGAACTTAAAAGAGCTTTAAAAAGACCAAAAGTTGCATCCAAACTCTAGTTTCATTTGCACTTACCTAGCTAACTAGTGTAGTTGAGCTTTAATTGTCATGTCTTAGTCTTCTTATTCAAATTTGGTTTGTATGATTAGTAATGCAAAATAACATGTGTGTTGAGATATTAAAGCTTCATTTGTTAGGGAATAAGATGTCAAGATGGATTTAAGATGATGAAGAGGTTCTGAAAGTTATCAAAGAGGAATGGTGGAGGCTAAATTGGAGTTGCAATGAGCCAATTCGATTTGCTACCTTCTATTACAGGTCAAAGAGCTTGAAAAGGCCCAATGGGCAACCAGATTCACCTGTAGCAACCTATGATGAAGCCAAAAGAGTTTTTACCTAGGTTACGAATAACTTAGTTAATATAGAAAATGATTAAACAAATAATACTACTAATAATAAAATATGAAATAATATAATAATAATTATTAGAGCAATAATAATACCAAGATATATATGAATCCAAGAACATTTATTAAACCCAACAATTGTTATAACAATAATAGATAAAAAATAAATAAGGAAAGGAGTAGAAATATCTTGGGTTGAGGCACGCAAAGTGTTTTCCTTAGAGAGAAAATGCTCCTACTGCATAATGCAAAACAAAATCATATGTGTGTCTATCTTAAGATACAACAACCTGTTAGATCAATCGAGTGTAGCAAATGATCTCTAAATCTTATGAATACCGATGTTTTAAAATATAGTAAAGAGAAGAATACAAAACACTTTTATATGAGCTCCCATGTTTGTTCTATTTTTTCTTATACAAATAGGGGTAATAATAGGTACCAAAGAAAGACTAAAGAGTTAATTGTAGTAAGTCTAATTAAATAAAAAAAATCATAATAAAAAATATAGTCATTAACCATAAATAACATTTACCCATAAAATTAAAAGTCCATAAAAATATAAGTAACCGTAGGATAATATTTTAATTATATATTTTTTAAATTATATTAAAATATTGCCAGTACTTAATGTAGTTAGGTTAGTTTTATTAGTTTAGGAGTTAAATGTGACTTCCAATAGGTTGTAACATGTGCGAGGGAAGTGCATTTGAACTACTAATACCACCATTTAGAATACAACCACAACAAATTCACTCCATTCATAAAAATCATGCACTCACACCTCACGCAGAGAACATGAAACACTCACTTTTCACAATTCTTCATTTCTCTTTATTCATTTGGAGTTTTCTTGAAGCCATTGATTGCAAAGTGGGTCGTCGCATTAAGAATCCTCAATCTTTGTGTGACTTCATCTCTTTTCACCAATCAATTTGTTTTAAGTATATCTGTGTTCAATAAATTTGTATTTTCATTGGTTTCCACCGATTATTCTTCTTGCATTTCTCTTTTCTTCAATGTCAAGCTTTGCTAATTGAAATGAATTTTTTTTATTCTTGATAACTCACTTCAATACTAAATTCAATTTGGAAACAAACTAAAATTTAGATGATGTACATTCATATAAACTAATTCAAATGTCCTTTTATTAAAGTGGAAAGGAATCAATGAATTGAATTCAATTACTGAAGATTAGCTTTGACGACACCTTCAAACCATTTGCCAAATTTGTTCTTCATTTTTATTCTTGGTTTAAATGTTAATGAGTTGTGTTTCTTAATTCTAATGCTTTAATAATGATTCATATAACTTGTTTAAAGGTTTAGTTTGTAGATTTTGTAGCTAATTCAACTTAGGAAGCCAAGATGTTTTTGGATTTTTGAATTACGGTTTTTACTCAAGCGTTTTGATCCATCTTAGTTTCTATAGTCAATTAAAGACAATTAGAGTTCATTTGCATTAATAATTCATTCATTCAGTTACTCCACGACCACATTCAAATATGTTATGCATCTTCACTTTTAGATTAATTTTAGTTTGTTTACAATAGTATCGATTAGTATAGATAGATTTCCTCCAGTTTGCACATGCACACACTCTTAATCATTCAAAAGCTAGTTTGTCTTTCCTAGGATTTATCTTTGGTTTCACACTATACTATAGAAGTGAGGAAATCAATTTTGAATAAATTCTTAGCAACAAAAGGAGTTTAAGAATTTCTTGAACTTAATACGACTATATAGGTCCAACACAAAGTTAAATGATTCAAAATTAAGAGCTTCAATTGTCATGTTCTCAACAACTATAATTAGGGGAAAAAGTTGAAGATTGAATACATGAACAACTAAAACTACAGTTTATTATGTTGTTTCATGTCTTGTATAGCTTCGAGATTGAGTGTAAACCTTGTGATATTTTACCTTGTGAATATTTTTTTTAAGTGAGCTAAAAATTGTGCTATATGTTAGAATGCTTATTTCTTTGTCTTATTAAGAGTTCATAATCACTAGAGGGGATTGCAAATTTTGATACATGGAAAGGTTTGTACTCATGTAACCTAAAGAGGTTTGTGTACTTGTTGCAACCTAAAGAGGTTTGTGTACTCGTTGTAACCTGGAGAGGTTTGTGTACCCATTATAACCTATATGTACTCATTATAACCTAGAGAAGTTTGTGTACTCCTTGTAACTTGAATAGGTTTATATACTCATTGTAGTCAATTATACTTGTTTAGTTATCCCTTTTAACTAAAAACTTAAGCGATAATTGAACGTGGCTCATGAGTTTGGGTGAACCAATATACATTTTATGTGCTTGTTCTTGCTTCTATACATCTATTCAATAACCCTTTAAGATCCAAGCTATTCTTTCATCGAAGTTCCCAAGGGTATCATCAAATGTGTCATCATACGAGTCAAACAAGAACAAAACCCTCTTGTTCAAACCATAGTGGGTCAGAACATATAGCAATATCATGTTGCAAATTAGCACATGCCACACATCGTCCTTCAGTTACAACATCACGATTTAAATTGCATACTCCACCAGATCCATCATGGTTGGCCTTGTGCATCGCACGGCGATGTACGTTGATGCGATCAAAAAATGCTCTATCTAGTGGATGGCCTCTTGAACCTCGAAAAAGTACATCACGAGATTGTTTAGAGGGTTGAAGAGAGACATGGATGGATACAAAGACTCATTCGAAAGGGCTATGTGACACTTCGATGAAGTTTATGGTTCATAACTTTGCTTGATTTTTTATATATGTATTGGTATTTGAACTATTTTTAATTTTTTTGGCCTTCCTATTCTCTTCTTTTGTCATGTTTCTATTTATGAAGTTTCTACCAGACAATCTTTTCCCCTTTTGATGATTAGTATTCTTTGGTACCGTAATAAAAGTCCTAAAAGGCACACTATTACGACGAGTTCGAGTACAAGTAGAAGCATGAATAAGAGTTTGTCTCAATCTGTATCTTGGAAGTCTGATAGTTTCTTGGATGATTTTGTCTATGGGTTCTTTGACATCTTAAATTTAAATTTTATTTCCATGGATCTAATTGAACTTGTTCTAGTAGGTGAACTTTGATTGTGGAAATCAATGAAGTTGTCGATGTGGTTAGTACTACCAAGTTTTCTAGTAAAATTGAAATTAGCCTTGAAAAACACTTACTTGGTTTTATGTTTCATATTGGACTTGATACTTTTGCCTATTAGTGACCTAGTTTTGAATACTGAAGATTTTATCAGAACTTAGATTTTTATAATACAGTGCTTAATGTAAAAACCAAGCATTATTTTCCTGTTATATTATACTATATTATTATTATTATTATTATTATTTGATTTGAGGTGCAAGAATTATGTGTAATTTATATGTTTGATTGTTTTCTTATATAACTTGGAGAAAGAGATTGAAAACTTTTCTAGTTGGGTCTTGAATGTCAAGGTTATGTTTGGTTTGATATAGGGAAGGCAACAGGTTAGGTTAGGCATGAATAGTATCTACTCGCAACTTGACCCGCAACAAAAATTTTACTCGTTACTTGTAAGGTCCACTTTTTATTCTATCAAATGTTTAAGGGTTGCCCCAATCTATTAGGCCTAAGGCTGGCCCATGGGGTACCCAAAACCCCCTAAAACAACCTTAATGTAAGACCCATGAAATTTAATTAATTAAATAATTAATTAATTAATTAATACGGGTAGTTGGAGCCTTTATGATATTTAATACTGATTGATATGATGTGGAGAAGTACTAGCTTAAATGGTTGAGAGTACTTTGATTATGTGAGAGGACTTGGGTTCAAGTTCTAAGTATGTCATTTTATGTGTTATTTAATTTATTATTATTTTGACAATATGCTTGATCATGTTGAGTGATAATATAATCATAGAATTATATTAGTCATCATGAAACATGAATTGGTTAGATGGTTATGCATTGAATTGAACATTGGTATGGTTATGGGTTCAAGCCTTGGTAGAACTAAATTAGTTTATTTTTGTCAATTTTAGTTTTGGCATGAAGGTGAAAGGGCAAGGAAACCCTAGCAGCCAAGGGGCTAGAAAACCATCATAGAATTGCCAATGAATGAGAATCAAACTCAAGTTTAATGGTATTTTCGTTTTATACCATTTACCTCTCATTAAGACCACAATTAGTAACCAATTAAGAGAAAGAAAGAGTGGTTTAGGGACTATTATTGTTGCATAGCCATAGGTATACGAAAATTGAGAGTGTAAGGTGAGGATTGAGGGAATCAAGGAGCTGCATTGAGATAGAGTCAAAGGAAGATCATTGGTGATCAAGAGGGAACTCACAACAAGTCCAAAAATAAGCTAAGGAAACCAGGTTAGAGAAGCTTTGATGCGATAATTTGATGATTAAGTTTGATTGACATGCTAAATTTAGTTTGATTATGCTTGAGATTTTATTTCATTAAGTTAGTATTTTAGTATTTCTGGAAATTTCCAGAAATAGTCTGGTTGCCAGATGATCCTTTCCTTTCTTGGTCATTTAGGGTTCCTGCAGAGGAACCACTTGCCAAAATTAGTGTAAAAATAGCCTATTTGACCAACGTTGACCGCCTTTGCCCAAAGTTGACTAGTTGACCAATGTTGACTCGTTGACAGTCCAATGAGACGCTGCCATGTGTCAGAGCAGTCTCTCTCAAGCCAGAATTCTCTTTCCGCAATTAGGGTTTGGCTGCCGTGAGGGTTGCCGCAAGGGGAGGTTTCACAAGTTCCGATTGTGCCACTAGTTCTCCGATGGAGGACACGTTCGGTGTCGCGTTTGTTACAGTTGTGGTGTGGACGGCGCAAGGTATGCACTGCAGCGAAATTGGTGCAATTCCGACAGCATGGGGAAGGTTTCACGCAAGAGTGTGGTGGTGTGTGTTTATGCGGGATTGTTGGTAGTTCGAGGTCCGTTCCGGCAGGTGGCAGGTGCGGAACATGAAGTCGTGCGAGTTCGAGAGACGCAACAATGGAGGTCTGACTGTGGGATGATGGAGGCACGATGAAGAAGGCGCAGTGGTGGTTCACGGTGGCGAGGTTGTTGCAGTTTCGAACTATTGGACGGCACGTCGACGCCAGCAAGTGGGCAAACACGGCGACATCGTGACTGGCAACGAGAACTGTTCGAACAGGCGTAGGCCATGTGCATCGCGAGCAGTTTCACGAGATGAGATGGGCTACCGTGGCGGTTTCCGGTAGCGTGACTATGGAGGAAGAAGAAGGTGCAGCGGCCGTGGATTCCGGCGTGGTGGTGGCAGCGGGATTGGCGAGTGCACTCGCGACATGGTGGTGGTTGCGGGATGCGCGAGGAAGAAGGATCAGTCGCGGATTTTGATTGCAGGAGCGGGGGGCTGTGTTTTCTGGCGATGGAATACGAGGTGGATGCGTTTGGCGAGCTGCAGCGACGATCGAACGTGGACGAGGCGGCTATGGAAGGTGACAGTTGCGGATGGTGTTGGTGCGGAATTGTCTTTTTTCAAAAATACTTATTCCAATTGGAAAAATGGGGTGTAAACATGAGAATTGGGGGTGCATTTAGTACTTGAACTATTCCTCTCCAAAATTCTTATTTTGGGACTTATTTTATGACTTAAAATATTTACTATTCATAATCTTAAGGACTTAAATCAAATTTTAGTTGCGTTATTTAACTTAAGATTATCTAAACAAATATGATGCAATTAATATCATTTCTTATGCGCGAAAATATTGTTAAATTCCCAAAATTTAAATATTTAATGTGAACAAAGGTTCGACCCATTACACCTTCCAGGCAGTCTGGAAGCGCACAACGCCTGGTGGTACGTGTCCCCTGCTAGGCGATTTTACTACAGCAGTATTGGTGTTCTTGATTCTGTGGGTGTGATCTACAAGGCTTATGGTGATGCTTCAAAGGTGGGATTGCTAGTGTTCCTTAAGTTGTGGCTCGGGATAGGAGTTAAGCACATGGTATTCCTTGAGTTTTGGCTCAGAATAACATCTCTTGAGTTATGGCTCGGTATGACAGATGAACATCAGGAACTCTTGAGTTGTGGCTTGGATTAGCAAGTGTTGCCAGTGTGAGTGTGCTGGTTGTGGCCAGTACGGATGGGTCCAGATAGACTGCACTCCTCAGTAATTAGCTGACGAGTTTGGTAGTCTTGGGACTTTACGAACTATGTTCGTATTGGGAACTCCACCTGGCATTACGGTGTGTGATTCGTAGCATGGTTTCCCGCACGTGCTCTATCGGTTGTGACCAATAGATATGGCAGCAAGACATCTTGAGGTCCCACTAGAAGACGTAGAACACGGTTAACATGGTGGTGGCCATGTGTTAGTGAATAAAAGGATGGAATCCCTTTGTTGTGTTGTAGGTATATATGTATATTCCATATATATGTTTATTATGTTAGCTCACCTTATCTGCTTGTGGTTGGCGATGATCATGTATGCGGTACACGTGAGCAGATGATGTTGCAGGTGGATCAGGTGAGACATAGAGTCGGAGCGGGGCTGGTATGGGAAAATAATTTATAGAGTTTTGATGATTTTACTGTGTTTTGAATAAATTGTAATGTTTTACATTACTAGACTTTTATAATTACAATGGAATTTTATAATTATGGATTTTGGACTATTGTCGGTGTAATAAAAGTTTTAAATTTTCCCGCATTTTTGGGAAATGATAGTTCATTAAATGCAGTTTAATTATATTTCTTTATTTTATTATTTAAATCCGTAATATCCGGTCGAGATGTTACACTTAACACCCTCATTCTTCTGTTTTCCAGAAACAAACCAGTGGTCCTCCCTCTTAGAGCTACAACAACTCTCAACTAGGATTTGGTCTCTAGTCCTTGGCAAGTTCGCTCAAGCTCATTCTACTCCACGTAAGTTGACCTCCAGCCCTTATACTTTTCCCTTTAACTCTATTTTTCGTGGACCAACAAAGATTCATGGGTTTAACCTCGTTTTTTCGTCTGGGTCAGTGTTTCCAACTCTCAAACCTGCTCTTGGAGCTGCTGGATTTCTTTAGTGAGCACCGGTATCTTCCTCTAACCTTTGTCCAGGTAAGGGAAGTTAGGGTTTCACATTTTTGAGTTATATTTGCTTGTTCCGGTTATATTTCGTGATTTTGATGCTTGTGTGAAGCTTTTGATGGTATGAAAATGAACTGTATGTTGTTATGGTTGAATGCTTGAACTGAACACGCATGAACAGTGGGGAACTATGGTATTTTTGCCTAGGCGAGCCAGCCTCGCCCAAGCGAGAGTACCAAAAGTTGCTCCCTAGAACTTGCGCGAGCTGTTGCTCAGGCGACGAGCTCCTGTTTTGAGCGAGAGTCCATCTCGCTCAGGCGAGGAGGTCTCGCCTAACCGAGAGAATGCGCCAACACCACTGTTCCACTTTTTGAGCTCTCGCCTAGGAGAAAAGAGCTCGCCTGAGCGAGAGAACCCTCTCGCTTGAGCGAGGCCTTTCAGCCTGAACGAGAACTAGGCGAGAATGTGCCCAAATCCTGTTTTCTTCTCTATTCTTGGATGGTTGCCCCATGTTTTGTTGGATTACTATGTTAAAACACGAAATGAGTGATGTTGCATGTATTTAATGGTTTATGGCCTGAAATTGATGAGTTGGGCATGATCTTGGCATGTAACATGAATGAGATGGTTGGTTATAAATGTTGACATAAAATTGGTATGTATAATGACTTTATGTTGGTTGGAGAAACATGATTTTAGTATGGTCAGGACGTAATTCCGCAAAGGTTGCATGGTGGTGCCTCATTGGTCAACACGTAATTCCATGACCCCTGTTAGTAGGAGTTCATGGTGGTGACTTATGCTTAGGACGTAATTTCATGAAGTTCGTGGTGGTGCCTCATTATATAATTTAGTAAGGATTCAAGTAAGGACTGCATCCTGACACTCTAAAGAGTCAATTAGTCTCACGTATAGCGTACTGATTCAAGTGGTGAGAGTAGCAGGAGGCCCTATTCTTTGGCAACATAATGGCCTTAGATGTTTTAAGGATAACCTTGTGAGTGGTAGGGTGAAACCCATTGGCATTTGGCTCTGTAGAGCAGTAGAGGCCACCACAAGTGCAAGCATTCAGTGAATTCGACTAATTATATGTATCCGGATAAGTCGTGTCTTTGAGTTTTAGTGTCTTCTTTACGAGTCATCACATGCTTGGTTGAGGTATATATCTATGGCTTTAAATTTGTATGCAATTGCATGATAAATCATTTTCTACTCTAGCTTACCCTTTCTGCTTGTTTGTAAGTTTTGTGTGTGGTTTTTTCATTTTGCGATGATCATCAATTTATTGATGAGAGCAAATGTAACATCCTATCAGGATATTACTGATTTAAATAAATAAAATAATTAAAACATAAAGCTGCAGCATTTATGAATAAACCTCATTTCCCAAAAACGAGGAAAATTTAAATTTTATTAACCTCCAAGGATAAAAGCAAAATCCATAGTTCATAAAACTGAAATAACAAAATAAAACCTCTCATAAAAGTTTACAAAATAGTTCAACTCAGAATAATACACAAATATATAAAACTCCCAAGCTTTTCCCACGCTTCGTGACTAAGCCTCACCGGCTCCACCTGCATTAACATTCTCTGCTCACGTGTACCGCGTACACGATCATCGCCAAACACAAGTAGATAGGGTGAGCTTATGAAAACAACATGCATCATAACAATAATCAAATAACCAATTATACAGTTGTAAACTCTACAAAGAACCATGATACCATCTCTTACTCAATTCTCTAACGTCTAGCTACAACCAGACCATTCGTGTTCTACCTCTTCTAGTGATTACCTCAAGGTAATTTGCTGCCAAACCTATCGGCCACAACCGACAGAGCACGTGCGACAACCAATGCCACGTATCATACACCGTAACGCCAGGTGGAGTTCCCAATTACAAACGTAGTTCGTAATGTCCCAAGACTACCAAACTCGTCAGCCAACAACTGAGGAGGGCAATCTATCTGGACTCATCCGTACTGGCCACAACCAGCACACTCACACCGGTAACACTCGCCAACCCGAGCTCAACTCAAGGGTTCCTCGTGTTCATCCACCATCCTGAGCTCAACTCGAGGGATGCCATTCTGAGCTCAACTCGAGGAATGTACGTGCTTAACCCCTATCCCGAGCTCAACTCTAGGGATACGTTCCGAGTTCAACTCAAGGAACCCAACAATCTTACCTTTAAAGCACCACCAAAAGCCTTGTAAATCACCCTACAAAGTCCAATAACTAGGACTTACAGCAGCCAATTCGCCTAGTGGGGGACACGTACCACTAGGCGCTATTCGCTTCCAGACTGCCTGGTGGGGGAAACGTACCGCCAGGCACCAAGCGCCTCAGAATCGCAAATTCACTAACCACCGCACGGTGGGACAACCCACACCGCCAGGCGGACGTGCTCTAGGAGACCCCTGATTTCGTCGCCACCGCCTGGCGAGACACTCCCCTCTGCCAGGCACCACCAATTCCAGAACCCCATTGTTTCCTTGCCACCGCCTGGCGGGTGTGACCCCACCGCCAAGCGCCACACCAATAATGAACTCTTACTGGTTTGTTCGTGTCTTTAATTCAAGTTTCCCACAATGGTCTTGCATAATCATGCATTCAGATAGTTGAACCTTCCTCATTTCATGTATATACACTCTCATTCACAACCCTTCTCAATTTCAACTTACCAAGTAAAAATACCTAACTTCCCTTTTGTATACCATCAATCTAGTTTATCAAATGAGTCATGCATAAGCTCAGCTATTCTAATAATCTATATGGCACTCTAAACTCCTTCCACTTTAAGTTTTATTAATTACTTAGATTACTGTCCAGGTCTCCATCACTTTATATGTACTTTAACAACTGTCTTACCCATAATTTACACACTCCCTACAAATTCGCAATTTCGATTATTCCTATAAGCTTACATAATTGTAGACCTCATCTGGCAGATTCTGAGAACTTCCTGCAGCCATGAAATCCACCTCTCGTTCTCTAGTACTTCTCTCCATTTCCCCCGATTTCTTTCACCCTCAAAACACTTACCTTGACCCACACTCGAACTTTAACTATCCATGTCTAAAATGTGAGTACACCCATGACACCATTACCATTGGTTCATTCAAACTCCCAATTATAACCCTAAAATCATATTCACACTGTTTCATCAGTTTTACCTATTAATTATACTATTTTTCAATAAATTACGACGTTAGATCATCTCTAAATCACCAACTCATGGTTTCCCTCCGATCAAAATCCTGTCAAAACATCTCAAAATGACAAAATTCCAAATCCCAGCCCGCGTCGCCTGGCGGAAGTTCATCGCCTCCAAGCAGTGCATCAGGAAAACCCAGAATGGTGTGAAATTTTAAGCATCGCCTGGCGGCCGGGAGTGTGCCGCCAGGCGATTCCTCTTCCAGGAACCCCAAATCACGTATAATTGCATGCGCCGCCTAGCGGCTATGAATAGCCCGCCAGGCGGTTTTTGGGAATTTTCCAGAAACACACAGATTCAACTAGACACAAACAGCAATCAACGATTATCCATATATCCATCAATTCAAATACACATATAAAAATTCTAACGTATAAACTCCCCTAACCTGGATCCTTTAGCTTAAACTTTGGCAATTTGAGAAGTTCTCCTTTTGATCACCCACCTTCCTTGATTCCTCACTATTTGGTACCTCAACTCTCACTCAAGCCTCACAAACTCTCCAATTTTCGTGCTCTCTCTGGGTATATTTTCCAACTTGCCAAACCTTAGTTAATAACCTAATTTTGCCTTTTAAAAGGTGTTTAAAGCTAGGTGATTAATCCCAAAACGAAAATGGCATTGAATAGGATGTAATGTCCCATTAACTCACCTACAATTGCCTATCCAGCCTCCTTTGGCTGCCCACTCACTTGGGGTTTTCCTTCCACCTTTCCATATTCAAGCTAAAGCCAAAAATACCAAAAATATATAGTGTAATGTAAGTTCTCCAAGGCTTAAACCTATAACCATGCAATTGCCAAATCAATACCAAACCATCATGCCAATTCATGTTTCTTGCTAACAATCATAATTCAATTATCATATCATTCCATAACATGACTTCACAGATTTAAATAATAAAACAATAACAAAAGTTAACATACATAAGACGCGAACCCAAGTCCTCTCACACAATTAAGTACTCTCAACCACTTGAGCTAGTACTTTTCCACGTCATACTCTTCATAATTTAATGTTATAATTATTTTCCCACCTGCATTTATTAATTAATTAATTATTTAATTAATTAAATCCTACGGGTCTTATAGCAGATGCGAAAACTCCTCGTGGTCAACAAGATAATGGAGATTTCGCTGCTTAGTCTGTCTTGGGTCAGATCCCGATTTTTCATAGTTTACTTTAGGGTTGTGGCCCATGTATTGTCTGCTCCTTAGTATTTATTTTGGATATTGTAGATCCCTTACGCTATTTTGTTATTAGCATCGTGGTGTGCCTTGGTATTTCATTCTAAGTACCTTGAATATCTGTAAGGAGCGATCTTATACTCCATGACTTTGTTTCTTATATTATTTTGTGTAATATTCCATTTTATTATGTTATTATTTAAATGGGACGTTACATTACCCGTCTTGTTACCTGTTGGGTATCTATTTAAAAAATACATGCAATGTTTTTAAAACTTGCAGGTATCCATGGATACTCACAAATATGTTTGTTTTTACATCAATTATATATATATCCAGTAATGTCAATATTAGAATAAATATTCTCATGTGCTCATGAAAATATAATGAGTAATTTTATCCCTAGAAGAAATGTTCTTTCACATGTAGAATTATTTGTATTTTGGTATAAGAATAGAAGTTATATTTTGTAACATTACATCATATTCACATTCATATCGTTGTACTAATTCAAGTACCTGACAATTCATAATTTTTAGTTTTATGTTATATGCGTTAAATCTATATAAGAGTTACCTCTTCTTTGTAACAAGTGGTATCAAGAGTTATGTTGAGGTTTTGGAAAATTTTGTAGAAGAGTATCCATAACGGCTGACGATGGCAATGGAAATTTCTTCTCAAAACCAACCAATTCTTGATGGAAGAAATTATAATCACTAGGTTATAAGGAGGGAAGTCATTCTTGGTTATCAAGAGTTGTGGGAAACTATGATGGAAGGTGCTCGAGAGAAGGACGAAGTCGTAAATAAGAAGAAGGATTGCAAGGCTCGGTGTTTTTTGCATCCTTCTATTTTATTCTATTTAAATCTATCTTTTTTCTTCGAGAATGAATCTAGAATTCTTAAAGAATTTGTCAATTCTTCATTTTCATTTTTTAATTTAGTTTTAGTTATATATATATATATATATATATATTCAATTAAAATCAATTGATTTATCTTTTTTATTTTATTTTTTCCTTTTATTCTAAATATTTGATTTATTTTATTTTTAGAATTTCTAGAATTTTTTATATTTGTTTGATTCTTTAATCTTTTTAATAAGGTTTAGTTAAAACGGTTTGTTCCATGGATTCTCTTTTATGCCCACCTACTAGTATGTCTCATATGAGCTTGATCCAGTCCATTTAGATCAGATTGACAATTATATATAACTAAAGAATGATGTTCAAAGCGTTGAGGCATGAATGTCAATAACACTACAATATTGTTAAACAATACAATAGTTGTGCTCAAGGCAAACTCTTTTCTTTTGGCTTTGTACATCCTAACATTACTAAGAAGACAAGGTTCTTCCTTAGGTTGGATAGACAACAAACTTACTATCTTTCTTTATGTATAAAGGAAAGGAGAAGGCTGGAGTAGATGAAGATGAAGAAGTCGTCTTGCAATAGACCCTCTATTAAACCAACAAGGCTTAGAATGCTCAATCTGATGGACAAAAATTCATAGCATTGGTATGCTCACAACATTAGATGAATGCAATGTTTTTATGCATCATCTACACATATGTCTTCTCACTTACTTGAAGAGAAGTCTCAAGTAGGTATGGCAACAGGACGGGGTTGGGTCGGGACGGTGATAAGTGAAAATTTAAGTCCCAATTTAACCTTTAATAAAGATTTCCTTTTTTTTATGCCTAAAATATTGTTTTAATTAGGATTTGATATAATTAGGTTTATTGAGCTTTTGATACGAAAAACATGTTAAAATACCTTTTTAGTTGCATAAATGTGTTTTAGATATTGTGATGTGTGTTAATGTAGTTGAAGCTAAGTTAAGCTCATGAAGGTGTGAAAATAAATTGATTAATGCATAATGACACCTTAAAGATAAAACCAAAAATAACAAATAATCAAAAACAACAAAATGTCAAACCAATCATTACATAAAGAAGGCAAGAAAAGCATGAAAAAGTGAAGAAATGGTGATTGTTGAAAAACCACTTTGACTTAGCCAAATTGAATTTGGCTAAGCCAAAAAGGGGAACAAGCAACAAAAATTGGACTAGACGGTTTTTCTTATCTTTTCCTAAAAAAAAATGTTTCAAAACATTACAATCATCCAAACAAAAGGTTCATGTTACACAACTAGAGTTGAATACAAACAATACAATAGTAATAAAATAAAATCTAGGTATGCAGAATAAAGTTTCAAGTCATATTTCAGGAGGTTGAAAGTTCATCTTCTCCATCAATAGATGCAACATTTTGTTATTTTGCTTAATTTCTTTCTCGTTGTTGAACATTCTATCACAAAGATGATCCCTATCGGTTTCAACTGCCAACAACTTATTTTTTAACTGCTCAGCCTCCTCTCTCATGACTTGCACAGATGAAGATGTAGAATCTTGATATGACTGTTTCCCAATCACTTTGGTTGACTTATATCCAATCCCATACACCTTGCCTTTGTTAATTCCATCAACTTTACACTAAAGTTGTAATTGATCAGGTGGAGATACTCCTGTAGTAGATGCTGATTGGGATGCTTCCTCCCATACACGGGTGAATTCTTCCTATATAAACATCAAAACAAAAATGGTAATACATTGGAAAAAATATAGACATTAATGTTAGACAATATGACATATTATATTTATTTATGACTTACATCTACATGTGCTGAACTCTGATCCACCCAACTTTTGTCCTTCTTCCGTTGGTGTGTATGACGAAACAACTCTGATGGTGTAGGAGATTTGTCATTCAACTTTGTCTAAGATAAAATGAACAAATATACTAATTTAAAATATGTACCAAAAAAGCAAAAAAAAAAATTCCCAACCTATATCTGAATAGAATAAAGAATATTAATCCATAGATACAAACAAAATTGATATTTATTTCTGAATTTTGGTAATGCAACAAGTCTTACAACAACCATGCAACCAAATTGGAACTAAGGTATGTAGAAGGTTCTCATTAACATGAGTAAACAAACCCAATACTTCTAGTATTATAATATAACTTGGATGGTGTTGTAGGATAACAATCAACAAACAAACTTGGACATTCATTACAAATATAGAGTGTTAATAATTTACTACATTTTCTAAAATGGAAAGCATAAAAATAAGTTACCATATTTTCTCTATGCTAAGACGTACTAATAGAGCCAGTAGTATGGAGTGAAACCCTAAATCCTTGATTATCTGAAGCTCGATTTGCTTTTGCGATTAAACTTTTCACTTTAAATGGTTTTGATCCCCAATGTTGGCATAAGTTATCCCATACATCTTCTGCAAGCCACTTGGGCTTGCTCGTATTTTTGCGAGCTTTATTTAATCAACTTTTCAATATGTTTGCACCTCGCATTTCAAAGTATCTTCTTGCCAACTTGTCATCAGGTGGGCAAAAAATGTATTTTCTCTATTATGAAATAAGAAAAAACAAAGGTTAGAACTATATTAAAACTAGAAATTCAAATCAAGTTTAAGGTTAAATATTATACATACTATGAACTCTTTGAACTACATGTCTCTATTTATTTCGAGGACCTTTTTCCATGAGGGCCATGCTTCAATATAATGGCTTTTGAAGATATCACCAATGCATTTGCTGCAAAGTATGAAGGCAAGAATCTACAAAAAACTTGCAGTTATAAACACATGTTATATATAAAATTTAAACAAAATTTAACATTGTTAAAATTTAAGTCATTTACCCATATCCATCAATTTTCAAAACAGGTTTGTCACTGGTGCTTTGACCTTCTAATACATTTTGATCATCATGAGAACAAAATTTTTCATTGTTCGAGGGCTAGATGCTTCAAGACTTTGTGGTGAAACATTAGGTGGAGTAGGATTTGATGCTCCAAGGGGTGGAGTAAGATTTGATTCATCAGGTAGAGTAGTTGGATGTGCTTCTAAAGCTGGAAAAGAAGCAAAACTAGAACTTGCTCCATGTCGTGGAGTAGGACAAACATGTCGTCTAACTAAAGGGGCTTCACCAGAATGACCTCCAAATGAAGGACTAGAACTAACATGTTCTTGAAGACTTCTAGACAGTGGATGTCTAACTTGTTTTCCAAGTGTGTTGTTACTTGGTAACTGATGTAGTTGGTGCTTTACCTAACGACTTTTCAAAATTAGTTTTGTTCGCTTCTTGTTTGACATCTATTCATAAGATGAGAAAGTGTTCAAACAAATTGCACATATATATAACAAAAGGCCATGAAAAAGACAATAATATTTGCTAACATTTATTAAATAGTTACCAAAATTAAAATACAAAGATCATTCATCATTGTCATCATCATTTTCTTCATAAAATTCATGATCATCACTGACATTATTGTCATCATCATCAGATATATATTCATCATCAAAATCACTCTCATCTTCATACTCTTTTTCAATGAATTGTGTCTCATCTTCCATGTTATTATGTTGATTATGATTTTCTTCTTCATTGTATGCTACTTCTTCATGTCCACCTTCATCATCTCTCAGTTGACCAAGTAGGTCATCATTTGACACATATTGAGTATTAGAAAGGCCATCTTGATTTGCAACCTCTAGTGTATATTGATCATGAACCATACTTCTCGCTTCTTCTTTTTAATGACAACCCATCAATATACCTTTTCCTTATTTTTTTTTAGGGTAAGGCATATAATATACTTGAATTGCATTTGCTGCAAGTATAAAAGGATCATAATTTGAATACCTTCTACGGTGATGAACCTCAAAAATATCATATTCCTTATGAACTTTTACACCACGATTCCTTTCAAAATCAAACCATTGGCAATTGAATAAAACTAAGTGTTTTGTTGGTTCTCCAATGTATTCAAGTTGCGTAATCTCTTTTATGATACCATAAAAATAATTTTCTTCATCTTTGCTATGATCATCACCTTTAACACAAACTCTATAATTCATTGTTTGCTTCCCAATGCTTCATTCTTCTATATGAAACTTGAAACCATTGACAAAATAAATAGGCCAAGTAACAACTTTTTTCCTTGGACCCCATGCTAAGTCATGCAAAAAATGACTTTCAACCATATTGTTGCTATCAAGAACCTAAATGAATGACAAGAAAAAATCAAATATAATCACATGTAAGTGTAAAAAATTCTATAATGTTATGATTGATTTACAATCAATACTTACATAATTCTGAAACCACCTAGGAAAATCGGAAGCAATCCTAGCCTCAATTTCTCTTTGAGTGATGTTTGGATGTACTGCTTCTAAAAATTGTTCAAATATTCTAGCATACATAACATTATGTCAGTTAGTATATACATGCATACAATATACATGTCAAAATTGATTTAGGAACTTACTTAATGAATGGTTGTACTTCCTCACAATTAAGTAATACATGCAAATGTGCGGCATCTAGTTCTTTCTTGTTCAAATACCTACTTGAAGAAGTTCCACTAGAGCGACCAGGATGTTTAAAAAAAAATTATGTTTGATTCACTTCTTCATTTTCACCTCCATCGTCATTGTGACTTACATTATTTCTCATTGTTTGCACATGAAGGTCAAAATAATATGAACAAAAATGAGAAGTCTCTTGCCTTGTTCTTAACCATTTGTTTCAACTTATTCAAATACCTAATATAACATGAGAATGTAAGTAATTACTAGTTTCATTCAAGAGAAATATGTATGCACGTTCAACAAATTACCTCTCAAATGGATACATCCATCGATATTCAACAGGACCTCCTATTCTTGCTTCATAAGGTAAATGAATAGGTAAGTATTCCATTGAGTTGAAGAATGCAGGCGGAAAGAATCGATCCAATTTACATAGTGTTATTACAATGTTTTGTTCCATCAGGGATAAATCATCTACTCGCAACATTGTTGAGCATAAATCTTTGAAGAATTTACTCCACTCAGCTATAGGTTTCCAAACCACATTTGGCAATGCACTAAAAGCAATAGGCAACAATTGCTCCATAATTACATGACAATCATGACTTTTCATTCCAATCATTCTTCCTTGTTCTATGTTCACACATCTATGCAAATTTGAAGCATAACCATTAGGCATTCTCAATTCAGTAATCCATTTATACACAACATTTTTTTTGTTCTTTAGATAACACAAACTTTGCTTTAGGCTTGACAACTTTTCCATCTGGTAGTTGTAGTAATTCTAACTCCTTTCTTCGACAATATTTTTTTAAATCCATTCTTCCCTTCATATCATCTTTGGTCTTATCTTTGATGTCCATCACTGTATTAAAGACATTATCGAACACATTTTTTTCAATATGCATCACATCAAGATTATGCCTTAATAGGTTGGAATTCCAATATGACAATTCCCAGTGTGACGACAAATTTTTTTTTTATTATTTATTTAATTATTATTATTTCTACAATATACTTATAAACATTAGAGGTAAAATTATACATTGATATATAATTATATTTAAAATATTCACATATATATATATATATATATATATTTACAATACTGTATGCATCCTATATCTACACTGTTTAATACATCTTATATTTCCTATACTAGAAGGGGAAAAAGTACTATTTATTTACAGTTTTTCCCTCATATATTGGCTTTCAAACAGGTGGAAGGAAAAGGTTATGGATAGGATTCACTTGGATTGTTGGGGGTAAATAAAAGGTAACTCCGATTTGTCCTTCGATGACAATCGGCGCATTCGGTGCAGAGAGAAAAGTAATGGAAGAGTTTCTCGTTCCCTGAAATGTTACAGAATTATTCACTGCATTGGTTTGCCATGCATTTCCCGGAAAAACAGCCACAATGTCAGCGAAGAAGGGATCAGGCATGTTGGGAGCAGCCATCTATAATAATGTTATAAAATTTTGTTTTTCACAGGGAAGTGAAACAAATATCACAAAAAAAGCAGCATATCATAATAAAATAAAATGAAATGAAAGTTCTCCCAAATTCATAAAACTTGATTTTTATTATACTTTTATAAAGATATTGATTAATTTTGTAGTGACTAGTCAGGATAAATGAGCTCATGGCCAACAAAGTAACTCAAGAACATCTCATCTTGAGTAATACTAACTCGTTTAAATCCC
>Ga0214545_1002939_pt1 | contig 32784 bp, 20 predicted proteins | sample CNSS4metaG_FD_160064 | JGI IMG/M metagenome (GOLD analysis project Ga0214545, IMG submission 160064) | Root nodule microbial communities from cowpea collected in UCLA plant growth center, Los Angeles, California, USA - CNSS4 | ecosystem: Host-associated > Plants > Roots > Nodule | place: USA...
TTATGTTGTATCTAGTCCCTCACTAATTAGCTACAACTTTGCTACAATATTTGTTTGTCGCTAATTTGTCTCTAATTAGCGAGGGATTAGCGAGTAAAATTTTCCCTCGCTAATTTCCCTCGCAAATTAGTAAATTTCTTGTAGTGCCGTAGGGTGTCCCAAAGACTTCATTTCAGCCTCTCCGTTTTCCATTCTGTTCACTTTGCAAAAACAACCCTTTTCTCACTTCTCCTTTCCTCAACAGAGCTCTGCTAGGATTTGGATCTCGTTCTTCGTCAAGCTAGCAAAACTCCATTTCTATTCCATGTAAGTTGCTCCTCAACTCATACTTTGTCTTCTCTAGCTTAATTTTCGTGATTCCAACTAGGGTTCCTCTTGGTAACCTAGTTTTTGTTTTGGTGTTAGTATTTTCAGCTCGCTAAACTGTTCTTGGAGCTGTGGTGCTCCTCTGTAAGGTGCTTGTGTTGTTAGTTATCATCTATTCAAGTAAGGAAAGCTAGGGTTTCATGTTTTTAATGTATCTTGCTTGTTGTTCAGTTCTGTTTCATGTTATTGATGATTGTATGGTGCTTGTGATGGTATGAAAATACACTGTGCATTGGGTAAACTCATGTTTTTACATGCATGAACAGTGGAGAGAATCTAGTATTCTCGCCTAAGCGAGTGGGTCTCGCCTAAGCGAGAGTATTAGAAACCCTTGCAGGTTTTGGCTCGAATTGTCGCTTAGACGACGAGCTCCAATTTTGAGCGAGAAGTCATCTCGCTCAAGCGAGGAGGTCTCGCCTAAGGGAGAAAACACAAAAACCTCACTGTTCCACTGCTCGTGCTCAAGCTCTCGCCTAGGCGAAAAGGGCTCGCCTAAGCGAGAGAATCTCTCTTGCCTGAGCAAGTGCTTCCAGCTTAAGCGAGATTTGTGTAGGGACGTGCTCTAGTGCTATTTTCTTCTATGTTTTTGGTTGTTGGTTACATGATTGATTGGATTATCTTATTTAAAGCAGGAAGTGTGTGAATATGCATGTATTAAATGATTAATGGACTAGAATTGATGAGCTTGGCATGAATAAATTCATGAATCATGATTGGGTGGTTGGTTGGACATTTGTATGAGTTTGTTATGCATGATAAATCTATGGTTGGTTGGTGAGACATGGTTATGGTATGAGTTGGACATAATTCCGTGGACCTCTTGGTGAGATCTCATGGTGGTGCCGTATGTGATGGACATAATTCCATGAACCTCTTGGTGAGATCTCATGGTGGTGCCTTATGTGATGAACATAATTTCATGAACCTCTTATTAAGGTTTCGTGGTGGTGTCATACTGTATATAATTAGGTAAGGATTCAAGTAAGGATTGCATCCTGAAACTCTAAAAAGTTAGTTAGTCTCACGTAGAGCGGACTGACACAAGTGGTGAGATTAGCAGGACACTCTAGTCTTTGGTAGGATAATGGCCTTAGATGTTTGAAGGCTAACCTTGTGCATGGTAGGGTGAAACCCATTGGCAATGACTCTGCAGAGTAGTAGAGGCCACCACAAGTACAAGCATCCAGTGAATCTGACTGATTATATGTATCTGGATAATTGAGTCTTAGAGTCTTGTTGTTTGCTATCACATGCTTGATTGATTGATGTGTTCTTGAATTTTGAATTGTATGCTTAATTGTATGATGAAAACATTTTTACTCTAGCTTACCTTCTTGTTTGTATTATCTTTTTGTGCGGTTTTCCTTTTTGCAATGATCACCAATCCTTTGGTGTGAGCAGATATGGGAACTCATGGTGATCGCAGTGATGACGGAAATGCTGCAGCTTAGTTGGACATGGTTTGGTGTTTGGCTCAGTGTTGAGCCCAAGTTTGAAGAGTTTTCATTATTTTGTAATCTCTTGCTATATGAGCAAGCTTTTGGGCAACTATTAAACTTTTATATTTTGTTATTGGCAATGTAGTGCCTCTGTTCCTGGTTGGTATATTTGGATGACTATAAAATCTTGTATACTTTAAACCTCGTGCTCATTATATTATTTTATGTGTGATATTTCATTTAATTAAGTTCATCTATTAAATGGGATGTTACAGTTTTTGTTATTTTGATGACTTATTAGTGTGATGTACTCTCTCTAGTAGCAAGTTTTATACGAATTAAATTTTTGACCTTATTTATAAGTTTACATGTTTTATGGTTATTTAATATGTTGTTCATGCATAATAATTTTATTATATTTTGTTAAGTATGAGTAATATAATTTTATATGATTATGATCTTATATATCATGGACACAGTTTATGAAATTTTGTGTGAATGATATAATTTAATTATTTCGTTAATTAAATTTATGTTACATAATTACCATCATTAATTCTTAATATTTTTTTATTTTTTTATAAATGTTGTGTTAATTAATAATTTATTCATTTAAATTTATTTATAAAAATAATTTTAGTTATATAAAAAACATTTATCCCAATTTTTATTTTTATAATATAAATATTTTATCACTTTTAACTATTGATATTTTACTATTCTTTTAAATTTCATGTAAATTAATTAATTAAATGATTTAAATTTTATTGATAAAAATAATTTTATTTATATGAATATATTATTTTAAATTTTTTTCTTTTATATATAATATTTTTTTATCAATAAATAACTTATTGATAAAATAAATTTGGTTATAAGAGAATATTGATCCAATTTTCTTTTCTTTTATAATATAACATTTTTGTCACTATTAATTATTGATATTTTTTTAACTTTTGTGTTAATTAATTAATTTATTCATTTAGGTGTTATTGATAAAAATAGATTTAATTTGTAGGAATATATTTATTCCAAATTTTCTTTCTTTTATAATATTATATTTGTATTAATATTAATTACTGATATTTTATTATTTTTATAAATTTTGCGTTAATTAATAATTTATTCATTTGGTGAAAGTTATCGCTACCACACTAGGTTTTTCAAAAGCCCATTTCAAAAACACATAGAGTTTCTTTTGCAAACACAACACTAAATTTTTGAATGAAAAAGTTCATTTCGAAATAGGTTTTACCAAACATATATAGACTTACTCTTTTGAAAATTAGATCAAGAACTTGAAGAATCAAGTCACAACTGTCGCTGATAATCAATTATTGCAAGTGATAAATTATTGTCATATAAGCTTTTCTAAAAACATTTTCTCCATTAAATCTTTGATGCTATATTCCTTCGGTGGTGAACTCAATCACAGGGACGAAGGATAATTCCAATACAACACAATCGCAATTTTCTCCATTAACCTAAACCTTCAATTTCGTAAATGTATTTCTAAAATATAAAAATAACGAAGCACGTAATAATACTTAAAATTCTTGCACAACAAGAAATTTTGTATTTTGTTAGAGAAATTAGCGAGAAAAATTTTCTGTAGCTAATCCCTCACTATTTTGTGAGGGAATAGCGAAAAAATAAAATTGTAGCGGATTCCTAGCAAAATAGCTACAAATTTACCAAAACATATATTTGTAACTAATCTCTCACTAATTTGCGAGAAAATAGCGAATGAATACAATTGTAGCTGATCCACAGCAAAATAGCTACAAATTTACCATAACATATATTAGTAGCTAATACCTAGCTAATTTGCGAGAAATTAGCGATGAAAAAAAAATTATAACTTGTTCGTAGCAAAATAGTTACAAATTTACCATAATATATATTTGTAGTTGTTCCTTCTTAATTAAAATTATATTAAATTCAAAAATAAAAACAATTTTTAATTTAAATATATATTTTTTAAAATTTAAAAATTTAAAATTATTGTTAATTTAAATATTTAAAATTATTATTTTTAAATATAATTGTATATATTAAAATATAAAATATCAATATCAATATCAATATCAATAAATAAATTATAACATATTTTTTTTATTTAAATTGATAATTTAGGAATTTTATTTTTATTTTTTAATTAATAAAGTAAAATATTATTAGTTACCTTTGTAACTATCTTTTACACACTGAAATATTATAAATTTAAAAGAAATAAAAGTTCAAGTTATATTAGAAAGTTAAAATTAAAAATAATTTAAATATATGTAAGATAATTAACTATAAGTTTTAAAATTATCTTAATTAATAAAATCAAAAGAAATATGAATATTAATATAATTTTTTTTACTTAATAAGTAACACAAATATAAATTTTATTAAATGATATGGAATTATATTATGTAATATGGAAATTTCATTAAGATAGTGAAATAAAAGTAAACTTTAATTACTTATAATGTAAAAAAAAAATATTTATGAATATAAAAAAAAAATATATATATATATATATATATATATATATATATATATATAATATTTTATCTACGGAGACAAGACAAAAACAGTCATCACCAGTCGTCTACAATTTTTTAAATTTTCAAATCTTTCAGTGTCTTCTTTCTACCCTCTCCTGTCACTTTACCAAACTTTTATTTTTTTAAGGTTTTCATATTTTCGTTTTGCAAATCTGAATACATTAATTCAGCCAATCTTTAGTAACTTATAATTTTCGTTTTCTTCGTCTAGGAAATTTTTCCCCACTTGCGTATTCGAAAGCAACATCTTCAACTTCTACACCATCTTCAACCTCATAGATGCTCTTACGCTCTCATTCGGCATTCTCAAATGGTTTTTGTCAAGGTTAGACTCATGGTTGGATTCACATGACTGACCGCAATCGGAATCGGTTGGCTTCTCAGGGAAGGTAAGTTTAATCCAAAAATTTTTATATTAGGGTTTAATTTTTTTGTTAAAACTCTTGAATTTGCAGAACGTGAAGGTGACTCGAAGCTGATGCTGATAGCAAGAGCAAGGTTAATCGAAAAATCGACGGAAGAGGAGACAGAGTATCATTTGTTTCAAGTTGGCTAATCCAGAGTCTCCCTTACATCGATTTGTTTTTAGGTGTGCGATTTCACTTATTCATGCTTCACAATGTTTTGTTGAAATGTTCTTCTGCTAGATAGATAAAATCTACCTTTTTATTTGTTTGAACTAGATGAATATTTTTACATTAGTTTATTACAGTGAATTTATGTTAATGTTTTTATTTCATAAACTTTTATGAGATGATCGAATATGTGAAATTTATAATTGTTGCGTGAGTGTAATAATTTTGGGCACACGATTTTGTCTGAGGATTCACGTGAGCAATTGAGCTTTTGAGTTTCAAATAATTGTGTCTTTGACCTATGATCCTTATTGAATGAATCCGAAAGACATTCGTAAGTTATAAGCTTGGTTGCTTTTTTAGCTCGTGTACTTGAGTCTATGTGCAGTTTTAGTCCTCTTAGTTTTGGTTTTCTTGCATTTAGTCATCATATTTTCCTAATTGTTCAAAGTGATTCCCCCGCCCCAAATTTCATCCATTAATTAACAGAATTTGTACATAGATGGTCATCTATCATTGCTATGTTTAGATTTTAGTCCTCTTGGTTTTAGAGTCTTGCATTTAGTAATCATATTTTCCTAATTGTTTAAATTAATTCCCCCACCTCAAATTTCATCCATTAAGTAACAAATTTTTTGCAGAGGTGTAATCTCTCATTGATATGTATAGATCCACAACCGAAAAAATATAAAATAATTAAATAAAATATATTTATTTTATTTGATACATTCTTTATTATTTATATATTTTATAATTTTTTCTTTGCTAATTTATACAAAATAATTATATGCCACCCCATTATTTAATTTTTATTAATCATTGGATAACTTTTTTAGCTGAGTTGCTTTGAACAATTAAGAAACTGATAATGGGGAGAGAAAAAAAAGCCCAGAGTATAAAATAATACTACTATATCACTTGGGTTAATGATACCATGTAAAACACCAATCAATAGTATCCCAAATAACCATTCAACTTTTAATTATAATTACTAGTGCTCTTGAACCCTTCTACTGCTTGTAAATAGATACGTTGAGTACCTAAAGTTCTAAAGATTATGCCATGCTCCAAGTTCCTCCACAAATTTGAGCAATTACTCTTACTCATTTTTCTTGTGCATTACATGATTTGCTACGATAACTAATTTCTCCAAGTATCTTTGTGCAATGAGTGTTGATAATTTATTATCTTATCACAACTTTATTCTTTTGAAACCTTAATGTGAAGGGTAAATACAAAGTATACGATCTTTGTTTATAAAGTTTATATGATGGATCATTATTTCAAGGAAAGGTGTGATTTTCATCTTTATCTTCACTTTAACTTTAGTAATCAAATTGATGTACTGGTATTGATGTGTAATAATTTTGACTGTTACTTATCATTATTTATCTCTCTAGTGTGGTGCACCTGCTCTTTAAGTGCATTTGTTCTTTATGTTCTACTTAAGGTTGAAAATTTAAGCCAACTTGTCAAGAGCTTCTGATTGTTAATGTAACTATCTAGAGTTTGATATTTTTACTTGTTTTAAATGTCTGATCGTAGGAGAAAGAAAAATATTTGTAACAATAAAAACGAATTGGATTGCATAATGTTTATGAAGCCTTTTCATAGGTGCTTCACAAACTACATGTTAGGTGCCAAAAGTTTGAACTCACACAAGAAAGGAAATTACAAAGTCATTTCTAGAGTGGTATAAATATAAGCTTGAATAAGGATATTTTTTCTATTAGAGAAGGAAGAGTAAATGTTTCTTCCAAAAATTAGGGCTCAACTGCAATTGGATTGAAGTGGATGCTTAATCAGGTAAAAAGTGCTCACTATTTAGTCATGTTCTTGAGTATTGTTTTTTTTTATCGGCATTCTAGAGTGTAGTGAATCTGGTTTGTTTCATAAACATATTAAACATTTGTGTTTGTGTTTCAGGAAACGTTATTTCTTTTGTAGGATTAATACCTTCATAGAAACATTAATGCAAGCACAAATGAAAGCACAAGCAGAAATGCAAGCAATTATGCAACAACAGATGCAATAGCAAATGCAATCTTTATTGTCTGCTTTAAAGAAACAAGAATGAAGACATGTCTCAAAGAATCCAAAACTTTGTGTTTTAATTGTGTTGATGCATTACTTTTTTTTTTATACCCTTTGATGCTTTTGTGTCCTAAAACTATTATACATTGGTGGAAACTTTTATGTTGTTTTGTATTGTTTGATGGATATACTTTGATCATTGTAGGATTGATTATCTATCCTTTTTAAACATGTATTGAAAATATTGGAGGTATTTAGACATTTTTTGTGAATCATTTATTTTCTTTGTCTTCTTTTTTTATTATGGACATAGGTTCATGGACATAACTCATAATAGAGAGTGAATAACAGTGAAGTAATTGCAAATAACAAATAATATTTGAATATGATTAATAGAATTGAAATAAATTAGCGAATCAATTGTGATACAGATTAGTGATAGAAGAATTGCGACAAATTAACTAAATAACAGAGAGAATAAAATTGTGACAAATTAGCTACGGATTAGCGAGAAAAGAATTGCGACAGATTAGCTACAAATTAGCAAGAAAGAAATTGCGACAGATTAGCTACGGATTAGCGAGAAGAGATAGGCCACAAATTAGCTACGAATTAGCGAGAATAAAATTGCGACATATTAGCGAGAACAAAATTGCGACAGATTAGCTACGATTTAGCGAGAACAAAATTGCGACAGATTAGCTACGATTTAGCGAGAACAAAATTGCGACAGATTAGCTACGGATTAGCGACAACAGAATTGTGACAAATTAGCTACGGATTAGCTAGAAATTTTAAAACTTTTTTGCTTCAATTAGAGAGGGAATAGAGAGGGATTAACTATGAATTAGCTACGGATTATATCCCTCTCTAATTAGCTACCTGTATTTAGCTACGAAAAATTCCCTAACAATTTAATAGGTAATCTGTCACAAAACGTTTTAGCTATGGATTTGCTACGGATCAGCTACGAAATATTTCGTAACTAATATATAAAATTTTTGTAGTGTTGTTTTCTGATTTAAAAATAATTTCCTTTTGATTTAAAAATAAAAAGTGGATCACGTAAGATAAAAACCTTCTACGTAACACGAAAATGTAAATTGTACATTGTATTGTTAAGAATTTAAACGATGTTATCTCAAAAGAATTTAATTAAATAAAATTAACAAAAATCAAAACCTAATAGAAAAAAAAAAAAACTGAACAAAAATATGGATTAAATTTATATTTTAATCTTTATTTAATAAACGCTTGAACTCTACGTTAGCTAACCTATGCTTAAATATATGGTGGAGAAGTTGAGCACGCAAAATAACTTATATAATCTTCTTCAATAATGCAGGCCATGTGTTGATCATTGAGTTTTTATAATATAATTGGTCCATTTTCATTACAATACTCATTTTAGAGAATCGTCTTTCTTGTTAGCATGTCTTTCTCATAATCGTTTGTGTTGTTATTCAAATTTGACAAACGGGAATACTATTTATAAGCAATACATATATGCTAAGATTAGTTATTCTATAGTCAAACGTATAAAACATTCCATAAACACCTTATGTAGGTAGAAGATGTTTTCAACTTTATTATTTTTTGAATTTAAATGAAACAAATTATAGTCATATCGACTTATTGTATGCAAAAATATATGATAAAAAAATGTCTTAATAATAATTAATTTTAATAATAAGAAATTGTTAGCGATTATAGTGATCGATTAAGATACCAATTTATAAAATAAAAAAATATTAATTACTAAAATAGTCACTACTATTATGAATAAAAAATTATAATTAATCTCTTAAATTTTACACGAGACAAAAATTTAGAATATCAAAATTTTCAATTTTTTTGTGTAATTATAAACATTTGAATTCCTTTAAAAACATAACTATAAAAAAAAAATGTAAATATCAACCAATTTTAAAGACAGAAAATAATTAGTTATTATAGTGACTAATTTTGATATCAATTTATGACCTTCTAAAATAATTTCTATTATGAATACAAAATTATAATTGAGTATTGAATTGGTCTCTAAATTTATTATTAATATTAACTGATTATAAAAAGAATTAGTATATAAGTTGATCATTAATTATAATTTTTATTCATAATTTAGATTATTTTAAATACTAATAATCTTTAGTTTAAAAATTAAGCACAATTATTTTTTTCTAAAATTTATTACTATTTAAAATTTTTTTTAGTAACATTTAATTTTTTTTAATATTAGATGTTTAAGAGTTAATTTATTTTCCTTCTTCGAATAGCGTAGGAATGCTTTGTTCGTTTCTGAAAAAATTGTGAGGATCTACCTTGGTCTTTACCATAGCCAATCTCTTGAAATTGTTTCTGAAATACTTGAGACCCCAAATGCTGGCTTGGTCGTAGCTGGTGTAGCCATTGTTATTCACCCCAATGTCAAGATCTCTGTAATTCACATATGCAGCTCTTGGAGACTTTGAAACATAAGGTTCCATATATTTATACACTCTTCTTATCCAATTCATATGCCTTTGTGCAGCCTCGTGCCCTTCCTCTCTCCAATCGACCGCATAGTGAATATGAAATATGTATCCAGATCTGTGTGCGAATGGAATTTCAGATTCCGAAATCTCATCCATTCTGCCTCCATAAGGGGCGAATTCAACCTGAGCTATTTCAATCTCATCGTCATAAAGCAAGCGCCATAACCCTCGTAATCCAGCAACGGGAATGGGTTTCCTCACATAATCAGATTTTCCTTTGTATTTCATTAAATAAATTTGAGTTCTGTTCAGCAAAACTTCAGGGGCTTCATGGCCACTAGATCCACTCAACACACCATTCGTGAAGACAGCGGAGCCGATCCAACTCGTCTCAGTACAGTCCTTTCTGTCCAAACCCAACTCTGGTAAGCTCTTTTGCATCAATGGAATAAGTTCTTCTACACCTCCTTGAAACATGGACACAAAATTCGCTTCTATTGTTTGCTTTCCATGTTCACCTGAATTTACCTTTCTCACGTCCACCCTAATGAATATGCGCTCGTCCATTTTATTCGCCACAAGCTGCCACTTCTGAATGATCTCGGTTGCATTCTCTTCCAATGTCCTTGCAACATTGAACACTGTCACAGTTGATGGAACTGGAACTAGTTTTATCTTCCACGCCACGATGACTCCGAAGCTTGCTCCCCCACCTCCCCTAATGGCCCAAAACAGATCCTCACCCATGGCTTCTCTGTCAAGAAGATTACCATTCACGTCTATTATGTGAGCATCAATGACATTATCTGCGGCAAGACCATACTTACGCATCAAGAATCCATAGCCACCTCCACTGATGTGGCCACCAGTGCCCACAGTGGAACACACACCACCTGGGAACCCAAGTGTTTTGCTTTTCTGACTAATCGTGTAGTAAAGTTCACCGAGAGTTGCCCCAGCTTGAACCCATGCAGTTCGGCTTTCTATTTCAACCGTGATTTGTCGAAGGTTTAAGAGGTCAACGATGACAAAGGGGACCTCGGCAACGTAGGAGAGACCCTCGTAATCATGGCCTCCACTTCGGGTTCGAATCTGCAGGCCATGGCGTTGGGAGCACATTACGGTGGCTCGAATGTGGGAAACGTCGAGTGGCGTGACAATGACTTGGGGTTTGGAGTTTGGGTTGGAGAACCTACGATTTTGAATGATAGCATCTAAGACAGTGAAGTATGAAGAGTTTGTTTGGGTGTAAACAGCATCGGAGATTGAGTTGGTGATATGGGGATAATTGTAAAGACATTGAACAAACTTTTCATGAGTATCAAAAGAAAGAGGTTCAAATGAAAATAAAATAGCAATGGCAGTAGCGAAGGTAAAATATGAGCTTAAATGCTTCATTTATGTGGATGGTTTGTTGCTGACATGAGAAAGAGCGGAGCCTCTAATTTATATAGTTCCGGAGTTTAATGTTAAGGATTGTGTTCCACTGTTTCACTTTCTCTGAGCATGAAAAGGCAATGGAAATAAAAGAGCAATAATATATAGCAGTGAAGAAGGTGCAGGTGGAATAGGAGCTGACGAGATATGGATGGTTGGTTGTGTAGAATAAACATGAAATGGTGGAGGGTCCCACATATTTTCAATAATATCATGGATGATAGCCGGATACATTGAAGCTTTCTGCAACACCACATGGTTTTTGCGTCATGAAGAAAGTTTTTTATTTGTAAGGAGAAACTTTCCACAAGTGAACCAACCACAAGGAAGGTGAAAGAAGTGAAGCACAAATTGTTTATAGGAAAATGGTAGTTTGACACTACCATCTTATTTACCTCCCTCTTGACGCTGCTCAGTTGAAGTTTGAAATAATATTTTATTTGATAAAGAGTCTTTCTTCTCATAAAAGATTAAGGGTATTATCGAAAAAGATTAAGGGTATTATTGAAATATTTTATCAAGTATATCAGCAATGTTATCTTTCCTTTAATGTTTCCTTATAAAAGAAGAAATGAAGTAACCCTCATCATTAATTTTTATCAGAGAAGCTTTGTCTACATTTTTCATTGCACTTTCCCTTCTTTTTCAACAAAGCATTAAACATTCAGTTCCTTTTAATGTTTGAACGACAACAACAAAGGATCAATATCGGTACTCGACGGAAAGTTTATCATTCACAAATAAATAGTGTCTAAGGAACATCCTTTTAAAAGTTTTGTTGAAAAACTAAATATTCATGTGCATGGATTCTAGTTTCAATTTTTATTGCTCAATACTTTATTATTTTAGATTTTTATCGGCATATGATACCAAAATACATACTAATTCAAGACTTGAAATTATTGACCAGAAAAGAGAAAGAAATTATAAACGTTACTTTAATTAATTATTTTTTTTAAAATAACAAATAAATTCAATATAATGCTATTATAAAAGATACACTAATTACAAAAACACAACATTCAATTCTCTTTAAAAAATGAAAGCACGAAATTCAAAATTTGCACCATTTACATCTTTAACCTTATTCCATCCAAATAAGTGAGACCCACATTTTATTAAACAAATTGGTTTTTTATACATATTGAGTGTCAAATAGACGTTATATTATAACCGGTGTCAAGGTACCAGTACCCTTGTTTCTAACTACTCCCTGTACCCGTGCAATGCATGGACCATTTTAATAAATTTTGAAATAAAATTATTAGATGTTAATTATTTTGTTTAATATTTTATTAGCGGATGTGACAAAAGATGTAAATTAAATTACGTTATTAAATTATTAAAGAAAGATATTAAATATCAATTCATTAATACAAATTGCACAACATTGGGACGTGTAAACCAAGATATTAAGTATATTGAAGTTTCATTCATTAATAAAAGCAATGAAGTTTTGATTCTTGTCAAACTTGTCGAAATTCGATTAAATTATGTCCGTTTCCTTTCATTTATGGATCGCACTAAACTCCTTCCCACCTTTAAAATATATTCAAAAGTTTTATCTTATATGATAACTAATTAAAAAAATTATATTCAAACACCAAAGAAAATCTTTGAATAATGATTATTTTAGTTAAAAAAATAATCTATAACTATTATGACTAATTAATATATTAATTTACAAATTAAAAATTATTGATAATTAAAATAGTTTCTATTATAAATTAATCAAATTAGTTACCAAAATTTTTGCTACCAAAAAATTAATCTTTAAATTAATTTCTAATTAAAAAATTATTTTCTAAAGTTATTTTTGTTCATTAAAAATAATCATTATTTAAGAGTTTTCTTATAATGATATATCATACAAATATGTTTACATTAAAAGAAAAAACTATATATTTTATTTTGTTATAAAAATACATAAAGACTTTAATTTATAAAAAAATAATTTTTTTATATATTCAAAATTTATTGATAAACATCATTAAAGAAATATTAATATGAATGTTTCCTGGAGAAAATTATTATTTGTAGTTATTAATAAACATTTACATATTATATTTTTGAAAACAATATTGTATAATCTCTGGTTAAAACAATTTCACATCACAATAATTAAAAAATTAATTTAATATTTAAAAAAATCGTGTAAAAAAAGTAATAAAGTGTAATAAACTTTTTACACAATAAGTCCTAATGCAAAATTCGTAACTAAAGATAATAATAAGATGAATAAGTTAAAACAAAATATAATTATTAATTCAAATATAATGATAATATTAAATAATATTAATATTAACTAATAATGATAATTAAAGAAAAAAGTTACAATATAATTGTTGATTAAAATAATAATAGCAACTATAATAATAACTAAATTAATTAATTAATAATTAAATAAATAAATGAAGGGTTAAATATGTTTTTTGTCCTTCAACTTTTAGTGAAAATTAGAATTAGCTTCTCTTAGAAACCTTGAACCAATTTAGTTTATTTTCTTTAGAAATGCGTGAATTTAATCATTTAAACCAAATTGTTTTAAATTTATTTGAGATTTCAAACGCATTTCTCAACTAACATTGAAGCAAACATGTGTCAAACGGTGTAAACAAACTAAAACATTATAATGAAATGTGTTTGAAACATCAAATAAACTTAATAAAATTTAGTTAAAATGACTATATTCACGCATTTACAAAGCTAAAAGACTAAATTAATTCAAGGTTTTCAAGAGAGACTAATTCCAATTTCAAATAAATTATAATAGTATTTATAATTATGAATTTTGGATTATTATTGAGGTAATAAAGGTTTTAAAATTTCCCATGTTTTTGGGAAATGACATTTCATTAAATGCAGTTTTATATTTCTCTATTTTATTTATTTAAATTAGTAATATTCGATCGAGATGTTACACCGAGTATAACCAAATTTTGACTAAGGCCGACTTGACCTAATTTGGCGAGAGATGGCTCGACCAAAATTCCATCAACATTGACTCAACCAAATTTGGTCAAATTTGACCGAGTTGATCTGACCAAAATTCAGCCAAATTAGGGCAAGTCGACTTCATCCAAAATTGGGTTGCTTTCATCCAAGTGGACCCCAGATGAAATTCAGCTGAATTCAACCAAGTCGTCCCCAACAAAAACTTGGTTGAATGCAGTCCAAGTTGGACTTGGCCGGTTGAATTTCGCCGAGTCAAACATGTATGAAATTTGGCAAAATTTTCTCGAGTTGACCCTGGCCGGAATGTGGTCAAATTAGGTAGAGTCAGCCTTAGAGAATTCGACTAATAAGCCTCGACCGAAATTTTGGTCAGATAGACCTAGTCAACCTTGAGATAAATTCGGTCGAGACGACTCCGTCTGAAATTTAGCCCAATTTGACTAGTTGGTCACGACCGAAATTTGACAAAATTTGGTCGAGTCAACACCGACAGAAATTGAGTCGAATGTGACCAAGTTGGCCCTGGCCGAAATCAGTCGAGTAGACCCCAACCAAAATTTGGCCAAATTCGGCCGAAACGACGCCATCTGAAATTCGACTGAATTCTCCCTAGTCAAAATTTGGCAAAATTTAGCTGAGTCATCCTTAGTAAAAGTTTGGTCAAGTCGACTTCGACCGAAATTCAGCCAAGTAGACCTTGCACGAAATTTGACTAAGTCGAACTGTCTGGATTCCAACAAGTCGTGATAGCCAAAATTGGTCGAATGCAGTGGAGTTGGTCTAACCAAATTTGGCCAAATCGACCTTGACCGAATTGGGCCGAGTCGGCTTCGACCTAAATTTGGCCAAATTGGATTGAGTTTACGCCAACCAAAATTTTGCCGAATTTGGTTTAGTCGGTTCGATAAAAATTTGACTGAATGTAAATATTTTAAGTTGACTATTATATTTTTAAAATTTAATTTAAAAATTTTATATATTAAAATAAATATTGTTAAAATGAAATTTTATTTTCAGAAGAGAAATTCAATTATTTTATCCAAACAAGAAATTGAAATGTATGATATTGTAATAACTTTATCTAAACAAATTATTTAGAAAATGAAAGGAATTCAATTGCAAGAATTTCAAATGCAATGCATTTCAATGTCTTGGAAATTGAAATGTATGATATTGTAATAACTTTATCTAAACAAATTATTTAGAAAATGAAAGGAATTCAATTGCAAGAATTTCAAATGCAATGCATTTCAATGTCTTAGAATTGTTGAAGTGCTTTATCCAAACACAAGGTAATGGTGTGTTTTGATGAGACAATTTAAGAGAGTAATTCATTTATTTGGAGAATTTAAAATTCTTTAAAGGAAAATGATGTGTTTGGGTAAGGAAATTAAAAGGAAAATGAAATTAAAGAATTTTAAGAAGGTATTTCAAAAAATAAAATAGTAGAATTTGAAATTCTCTATAAAAAGAAGAAAATTGAAACTCCCCAAGATGTGGAATTACTGGTTGGCTAGGACAAAAAAAAGTCCAAAAAGTCAAGTTGGGCTGGACTGCGCTGAAGATCAACTTAAACTAAAAGTCAAGATGAGTCCTACCAAATTGAAGGTCAAATTAAGTTACGTTAAACTTAAAAATAGAGTTAGTTTACCGTAAAATAAAAATTAATTTGATTTATCTAAAAAAATTAAAAGTTAAAATATTTTAATTACTTTATCTAAACTAATTATTTAATTATTTAAGAAATGAAGAAATTCAATCGCAAATAATTTAATTATTAAGTATTTTAATTTATTGAGATTGTTAAAATTCCTTTGTCCAAGGTAAGTTTAATGAAGAAATTTGACATTGCAATGCAACGATGAGGAAATCTTGATTAAATGTTAAGCCTGTTAAAACTGTAAACAATAAAACCTAAAATATGTAAAACAAACATTGACAAGTAAAACTGGAACTAAATGTAACATAAAGCAATTAACTATAAAGAAAACTAAAAGTTGTAAACCGAAATTGAAACAATAAAAGTTAAAATTAAAATTCGAAGAAAGCATGGCAATAAACTAAAATGGAAAACTGAATTAAGGCAAAACATAAATTGGAAACATGAACTGAAATTGTAGTTGCAAGATTGAGACTAAAAATATGTGAGTAGTGGACTACAAGACTACTCTCCCTCTTTTCTATTTATAATGAAACAAGTACATAGAATATGAAAAGACTGCTCTAAGATCCTAGGCATGATTAGATACAGCAGTAGATACGGTAGTAGATAGTTTCCCACACTCAACACCCTATACATAGGGTTAATGATACAATAGAGGTAATAATTCTAACACTCCCCCTCAAGCTGGAGCATACAAATTGTATGAACCAAGCTTGGAACAAACGAACTCAATCTGAGGTCCTCTTAATGACTTGGTCAACACATCTGCAAGTTGGTCATTTGACCCAACGAACTCAGTACAAATTTCCTTGGTCATCAATTTTTCTCAAACAAAGTGGCAGTCAATTTCTATGTGTTTAGTTCTCTCATGAAACACTGGATTTGATGCAATGTGGAGAGCAGCCTGGTTGTCACAGTACATCTTTATGGTCTGAATTTCACAGAAGTTAAGCTCTCGAAGAAATTGCTTTACCCTTATAAGTTCATACGTGAGAGACGCCATTGCCCGATATTCAACTTCAGTGGTGGATCGAGCCACTACATTTTGCTTCTTATTTTTCCAAGAGATAACATTTCTTCCAAGGAGGACACAATATCCCGTAGTAGAGCGTTTGTCAATAGGAGAGCCTGCCTAATCAGCATCACAGTACCCAAAGATTTGAATATTTCCTTTATCTTCATATAGCAAACATTGTCCTGGAGCCTTCTTGAGGTACCTTAAAATATGGATGATGGCATTCCAATGTCCAAGACATGGAGTCTGCATAAACTGGCTAACAATTCCAACTGCAAAAGATAGATCAGTCCTCGTAATAGTCAGATAAATTAACTTTCCAACAAGCCTCCTATATCTCTCTAGATCGGAGAATAATTCGCCTTCTTCTTTTGTTAACTTCTGATTTGGGTGCATAGGACTCTCTACTGGTCTGCAGTCAATCATACCTGTTTCTTGTAATATATCAAGAGCATCCATCTTTTGACTGAGCTACTTCAATGCCCAAAAAGTATTTGAGGCTTCCGAGATCCTTGGTTTGAAAATGTCTACACAAGTGCTCCTTCAGTTGAGATATTCGAGTAGTATCATTTCTGTAATAACAATATCATCAATATATATTATTAGGAAGACACATTTCCCAGAAGAGGTATGTTTGTAAAAGACTGAGTGATCTGCCTCACAGTGTCTTAACCCAAATTTCTGAACAATGGAGCTGAATTTTCCAAACAAGCTCGTGGTGATTGTTTGAGGCCATATAAAGAGTGATGCAATTTGCATACCATACCAGACTCCCCCTGAGCAACAAACCCAAGAGGTTGCTCCATGTAAACTTCCTCCTCAAGATCACCATGAAGGAAGGCATTTTTTATATCCAATTGATGAAGCGGCCAGTGACGAATTGCTGCCATTGCAAAGAAGAGGCGAATAATAGTCATCTTGGCCACGGGAGAGAAAATGTCACAATAGTCAAGGCCATAAACCTGAGTGTACCCTTTTGCAACCAATCGGGCTTTGAGTTGATCAACATGACCATCGGGGCCAACTTTAATTGCATACACCCATCGACAACCAACAGCCTTCTTGCCCAAAGGGAGGGGCACGAGCTCCCAAGTATGATTGCTTTCAAGAGCCTACATCTTTGCAATCATGGCTTGTTGCCATCCAGGATGATCAAGTGCTTCATTCACATTTTTGGGAATAACAACAGAAGACACTGAGGATAAAAGTGAACAATAGGAAGGCGATAATCGATGATAGCTAAGAAAATTATAAATGGGATGTGGATTTCGAGAGGAACGAGTACCTTTTCTGAGAGCAATGGGCCAACCTGAATCACCTTCACCAGGAGTCGTGGGATTAAGAGACGAGGGAGAAGAATCTGAAGTAAAGGATTCACCATGTTCTTGAACAATTGGACTATTCGTCGGCGTCCTGTATTGGAAAGAATCAATAGGTGGAGATGATGGCTCAGGAGGACTTTGGTCGAGACTTGGAGTGATAGGGACATTAGAAATATTGTACTCAACCACGGGAATAGGAAGGACCTGCTGTATGACATGAGCATCTTGAACAGATGGAGAGAAGTAAGGGGTCTGTTCAAAAAATGTGACATTAGCAGACATGTAATATTTATTGGTTTCAGGAGAGTAACATCGATACCCTTTTTGAAGTCGTGAATAGCCCAAGAAAACACATTTGAGAGAGCAAGCAGAAAGCTTGTCTAACCCGGGAGACATGTCATGAATAAAACATACACAACCAAAAACTTTAGGAGAAGTGTGAAAGAGAGGATTTTCTGGAAACAGAATGGAGAAAGGGACCTTATGATTGAGAGAGGAAGATGACATCCGATTAATAAGAAAACCTGCAGTTAAGATGGCATCTCCCCAGTGATGGACAGGAACGTTGGCACTAAGCAAAAAGGTATGAACAGTTTCAACTAAGTGTCTATTTTTTCTTTCTGCTATACCATTTTGTTGTGGCGTATGAGGACAAGTAGACTAGTGTAGGATACCATGAGAACTCAAAACATTAGAAAAAGCAGACGAAGAGTACTCTTTGGTATTGTCACTTCTTAAGATTTTGATTACTTGACCAAATTGATTCTTGATTTCATTAAAAAAGGATGTGAAGAGGGATAATAATTCAGAACGGTCTTTCATAAGATAAACCCAAGTACATCTCGAATATTCATCAATGAAAGTAACAAAATACCTAAAGCCAAAAGATGAGACACGACTAGGTCCCTAGATATTGGAATGGATGACAGAAAAACTAGAAATACACTTTGATTGAGACCTTTTAGGAAAGGTAGATCTAACAAGTTTTCCTAGTTGACATGACTCACATTCTAAAGTCTGGAGACTACTAAGTTCAGGAAATATTTTCTTTAACTTGGACAGGTGAGGGTGACCAAGCCGATCATGTAAGATTTTAGGATTGGGAGTTGCAACACATGACACCCATGGACGAGATCCAAAATGGTATAATCCGTCCGTTTCATATCCTTCTCCAATCTGTCTCCCCGAGCCACGCTCTTGTATAACAAAAGATTTATTATCGAAGGTTACAGAGCAATTCAATGTTTTGGTTAACTGACTTAAGGAAATTAAATTGAAAGGACAATTAGGGACAAAAAGGACAGATTTTAGATTTAAGGAGGGAGATAGGATGGCTTGACCAACTCCCTTTGAGGATGTTTTAGAACCATTCGCAAGGGTTATAAAATGAGATTTTTCTTGGAATGAAATGGTTGAGAACAAGGAGGTATTACCAGAAATGTGATCAGAAGCACCAAAGTCAATCACCCATGAATTGTGACCTTCCATAGATTGAGAGATGCAAACAGTTGATGTACTTGGAGCTTGAGATGACTGTGCCAAGCTGTTGGACTTGAGTCGTAGGTACTCTAGATACTCGTCCTCAGTGAACTTGGAGTCAGTAGTCTCTGCTTGGGAGACATTGATTGTTTTGGCAGGAAAACCATGTAAAGTGTAGCAGTTTTCTTGGGTATGACCCATGCTTTTACAATACGTACACTGAGGACGCCCACGACCTCCACGTCCACCTCCTCTAGTTTCACGACCTCCTCTTCCTCGGGTAGCGACCATGACAGATGGTTCCATTATAGTAAGAGTTTCTGGAGTTTGAAGAGTTGGAACACGTATCATGCGGGAGATCAAAGTTTCCATGGAAGGAACCTTATGAGAGGTCAAAAGCTGATCTCGGATATGACTAAAGTCTGGGTGTATAGCGTAGAGGATCATCGCCATATAGTACTTGTCAAGCTTTTTCTTCATTTCATCTAGAAAGTCAACTTCCAAGAACATTCGAAGTTCTTCCACAGTAGCTTGAGCGTCATTCATGAAGGAAATCATATCATGGTTAGTCATTTTCATAGATGCCAACTTGTTCGCCGAATCATAGAGGCGCTAGATATCATTTGCATAGATATTCTAAGTTCGCTTCCAAAACGAGTGGCATGTTTTGAAGGCCCATAGGGACATCAAAAATCGTGGTTCCACCGACTGCCACAATAGAGCACATAGTTGAAAATCTGCTTGTTTCCACTGTTCAGTTTTTTCAGAAGGTATGTGACTGTCATCTTTCTCAAGGTGGTTGTGATGTCCTTGACCGAGAAACCACATCTCGACGGCAGCGGACCAAGATAAGTAATTTTGGCCATTTAGTTTCTCGAAAGTAATGCAGGGGCTTCTAGAGAATGAAATAACACTCCCAGTACCTCCAGTGGCCATATCTGATCAAGAGAATAAACAAAAACAGAGAGGATCTCGGAAAACAGTGAAACAGTGATGATTTTCGAATACCTTAGGGAGATTTCAACAAGGGGTGCTACTGGACTTTACCGAAACAGAGGTTTGAAGGTCAAAACGGGTAGAGGAGGCTCCGGCAAAGACTATGGAGGTGGCGCGACGATGAACCGGTGACTGGACGGTGGCGCGTGGGCGGCACGTGCCTGACTGCAGCGAACAGAGATGACGCGTATGGAGGCACGTGATGACGACTCTGCCTGCAGCACCGGCGAGGTTGGCTGTCGCGCAGAGAGGCAGTCAAGATCCGGTGGTTTCTGGACGGAACTACGACGATGGACGGCGACGGACAGCGGCGGAGTACTGCAAACGATGGTGGATAGTGTTGATATGTTGTTTGACAGTGTTGGGTAGTTCAAAAACGAGGTTAAAAGAACTTGGACAGCTGCGGACAGCGGCGGTGACTAACGGCGGTCAACCGCGGACAGCGGTGACGGATGGTGCCAGACCAGATGAGATAGAAACCAGAGCGAGATCGACCCTCTCTCATACCAACTTAAGATTGAGACTAAAAATATATGAGTAGTGGACTACAAGACCACTCTTCCTCTCTTCTATTTATAGTGAAACAAGTACATAGAATATGAAAAGACTGCTCTAAGATCCTAGGCACGATTAGATACAACAGTAGATACGACAGTATATAGTTTCCCACACTCAACACCCTATACATAGGGTTAATGATACAATAGAGGTAATAAAGGAAAATTCAACAAACATTAATTGAGAATGAAAAGCAGAGATAGTTGTGAACGTAAACAATGAACAAGATTTCAGAACTACCCTTTCAGTAAATTGCCTTTGAATTCAAATTGAATTAACAAAAACAAAATGTACTGTATGGCCCATTGGTAGATCGGCCAAGCGGACCAAAGACCAGCGGTCGCAGGCCGCCCGCTACAGGCGAACCTCACAGTGGACGCTGAGGCGTCTGGCCCATCGGAGTCTTAGCTCTGAACACACTAAATCGGCTATCTGTCGACCAGACGAACTAAACACCCCCCCGGCCTTCATCTCCATTTGAACTTTGTTTCCATCTTCATGGAGACCCTCACCTCTAAGGGCAACCAGTCAGGCCGACGATTCTCGGTCGGTCGGCCAAACTATAACCTTGATCAATCAGTCAGACATTAATTATGATAAAACAAGTCATTAATCAAAATTAAAAAGCAATTGGGCCATGATTAAGGAGCCCTAATCATAAGCCCACACCAAAAACTATAAATAGGGGCCCAAGGTAGGTTGGTGAGGATCTTTAATTCGCATTTATTACAGCAGTTACAATTATCTACCAATCGGCCTTAACTGACTTAAGCATTAGAGCCTTTTAGACAGATACACTTCGCCCGCCTAACCGATCGAGAAAGAATAAAGATCGTGTGGAACGGAAAATAAGACGAGCCATTTGAGGAGAGCAAAGTGAAGATAAAAAGAGTAATTTAAGTGTTGATTATAGGTGCTTGGTCTCTACTCCCGAAACACAAAAGTTTAATAAAAAATTTCCCTTGCGTTGTTGGGCAAAACATTAACAAATCGGTTGACTTTTCAGCAATTATGTTACTTAAAAATTTGCGGTTGATTCACAGATTTTAGTTTAGAGAATAGTTTAAAACGAAATGATTATAAATGTGTCCTAAAGGAATCAAACAGTAAAACTCAAATCGTCGAACAAATAAACTAAAATAAAATTTAATAGACAAATAGTAAAGCCACGCAATGAATTCCGGACGCACACGATTAAATTCTGCACAAGTCGTTGAGAAATACTACTTAAATGGGAATTGGAGGTTCCCACGTTGTTTCAGAAAAGAAATTATTTAAATGAAGAATAAGACAATAACTCTATTTTGTACGTGGTAATCGTTAATAACTCCGAATTTCAACTATTTTGACTTAAGCATATATTTTAGATTTCTTTATAATTAGTTTTAATTAGTCGAATCATACCAATTTTTATTTATTTGGATGTGTCAGATTAGTACATATTTTTAAGAAGTGTCAATTAAGTTCTAACTTTTGAGAAGATGTCTTAATTAGGTCTCTTTTAGAATTTTTTTTATTAACGTCGATAACGGTATTGATATTTAAAATAAGTTACAAAATTAAGTATTGATATTTATATTAAAATTTAGTGGTAAAAATCATGAATAAAATTAACATTGTTAATAATTTTGTTCTGAAAATGACCTAATTGAGAAAAATTTTTAAAAATTAGGACTCGATTGACACATTTTTAAAAATGAGTATCAAACTGACACGTCTGAACGAAAGTGGATACCATCCGACTAATTAAACATTATAATTACTTTAAATAAATTAAAATTTTTATTTAAGTTTTCTTTATAATATTGTCTCTATAAGCTTAAGTTTTCCAAAATATAAAATAATAACATACATCAATAATTGAGTTTTGAGTTTGACTTTAACTAATTCTTATAGGACAATCAGAATTGTCTTATTTATATTATAAATTAGTTTTAGTTTTACGCGATCGTTAAAACGAAAAGAAAAAATAGATTAAAAAATCGAAAAAATATAATATTAGGAACTTGGGGAAATTATAAATATATTAGACTTAAAAAATAAAATTGAAATTTAACATTTAATAAATGTCGAATTATATATATATAAGGAAATATTTATTTTCAAAACTAAAAGGTGTGTATGGCCCATCTCGGTAAATTGTTAAAATTGATGCAAATTTGTCGTCTTCTACTTTCTTTTATCTTAAATACGCTATGACCGGAAGCAGAATGGTGAAGATAATGGCAGCAACTAACCAAGTAGCAGCAGTTTCTTCGGCGTCACCGCAAGACACCGATGGCACAAACAACAATATCACGCGCATTCATCCTACTCTATACTTTGCTGCACTGAAAGGAAACTTCCAAGAATTCATAAAAGTTCAGAATTTGGAGACTCTGGTGACCCCCAACAAAAACACCATCCTCCATATACACTTGACTTCTACAACAACACAAAAAATCGGAATCCCTTCATCTGCATCATTTCTTCTGCAAACAATTCAGGGAAAGCGTCCAGATCTCAGATTCAAAGTAGGTGTTTCAGAAGAATTTGTGAAACAGATTCTTGAGAAGTGTGGAGGTCTAGTTCTAATCCCTAACGCCAAAGGGGAAACACCCCTTCATATTGCTGCAAAGAATGGACACTCCGGTGTCGCAAAATTACTGGTTGAACATGTGAAGGCTTTTCCACCAGACATCGAGCATGGTGTTGGAGCAGAACAAAAGTTTATAAGGGCAACAAATAATGAGAAGGACACTGCATTGCATGAGGCTGTGCGCTATAATCACATCCAAGTAGTGAAGACCTTGTTAAAATTGGATCCTCATTACTCCTATCATGCAAATAAAGCTGATGAGACTCCTCTTTATCTCGCATCAAAAGGACGATATCAGAAAGTGGCGTATGAGATATTATCCAACATCAAATCGCCTGCATATGAAGGCCCCAATAATCAAACAGCATTGCACGCTGCAGTGATTAATCAAGATATAGGTAACAAACCTTCCTGTCTTTCATTTGAAGTTTTGATGGTTGTTTCTCATACCTTTTATTCCATAACTATATAAATAATCTGAAACATTACATCTTTACTTGAGGTTTAACTACTATTTTGTTTTCTATATTTTGTGTTTTACTTCATGTCTCGATATTTATTTTTGGTTTAATTAATTTTCATTAAATGTTAAATTGTTTTGGTTTAATTAATTTTTTTTAAATGTTAAATTGATTGAACGGAGTCTCTTCTATTAAATCAATTCAATGTTGTCCTACATGTCAATTGAATAAAACATTTAATTAATAATTTGATCCTTATTTTTATATGAAGACAATGTAATCCATTATTTGTCATTCTTCACATATCCTGAGAATGAATATAAAAAGTCACAACTAAGTTCATATTTCCATCTTTGACAATGTCATAGACAAAAATAAAAATTTTGGATAAATAATTCTAAATCTAAAGAAGTTAACCTTAAATCTAAAGGAAACGATATTGATGATGTGTCCTAAAAAAGGATTAGAGAGAGAAGAGAATTTACATTGACACATGATCACAACAGTAATGTGATCTTATGAAAAGTGACCGTTTCTATTTAATAACAAACCTTTTATTAAATTAACATGTAGTTACCTTCGAATGACGTCAATTTAATAAAAGGAATTACATTGAATTGAACCGATTTAATATATAGAACTTAATTAAATATAAAAAGTATCGAAACCATAATGAATCAAAGTTTAAAAGATATATAAATATTGAAATAGTAATTAAACTTTTGACTTTAATTTCTTCTGTAGAAATTTTCTTCAAATGTCGGTGATAGTTTTGTTTTTTTTTTTTTTTTTTTTATTTTTTTAGTTACACCAAATGGGGTGTATGGGCAGATCAGTGACAAATAGAAGGGGTATAGAACTAAGATAAATCAAGAATAAGAATTGAAAAATATTTATGGAACCGATAGTTTTGAGTGTTAATACAAAAGGAACGATAACGATTTTACCAGACATACAGAAATGGCAAGAGAACTTCTGAAGAACGAACATGTGAAACCGGCAGTGAAACCTGCGGATAAGAAAGGTCGGAATCCTCTTCATTATGCGGTGAAAAAGAGGAACAAAGTTTTGACGGAGTTGCTGCTTCAACAAAATGCGAGCATTGCATACATGCAAGATAACGGCGGCATGACGGCACTTCACATCGCTGCTGCCGATGGAAGTTGGCAAATTATAGAAACCATCATAAAACGCTTTCCAGATTGTTCGGAGCTAGTTGATAAAAAAGGCCAGAATTTTCTTCATTATGCTATGAATAAGGGGAGGCTGTTTACAGTTTTTAGAATCACGCGCAACCTATCCATGCTTCATCTTTTCAATGAGCAAGACGTTGACGGAAACACACCCTTCCAAAATTGCTTCATGCATTTTGTCCCTGTTATCAGTTACCTCAGACGCAAAGCCACAGTTAAGTTTGTGTATGATAAGACAGAAGATTCAAATGCAGTGTTGACGACACAGGTATTAATATTAACTCCACTTACCAAACACTCTTTGCATTAAGTATATTAACTACAACTTTACCTAAATGCAGGAACCAACAGAGCAATTAAAATTTGGAGAAGAAAAACAAAAAGAGCAAGAAAAGAGTGCGGGACGATTTTTTACGAAGGAAGCAAAAGAGACTCATCTATTAGTGGCCACACTCATTGCAACGGTGAGTTTTGCAGCTGGAATAACCCTACCAGGAGGTACCATACAAGATGGAGAAGATAAGGGTAGCCCAATTATGAGAGAAAAAGCCTCTTTCAAAGCATTCATTGTATCAAACACAATAGCTATGGTTCTGGCAACTACTGCAGCACATATACATCTTTTCACGTTTCTCGTCGCCAAAGCCAATTGGAAGGAACAATATGTCTCAGAATTAGCACTCAACTTCACTTTATTCGCCTTATTAGCAATGATTGTTGCATTCGCTACGGCCACCTATGCCGTACTGGGATCTTCCTTGCTTGGTATAGCAGTTATCACTCTTGCATTACTATATTTCTGTATGATACCTTTGATAAAGGCATCCATGGCAGGGAATTAATCCATGTAATGAATCTTTTTTTTTTCTTTCTTTAACCAACTCAAATATCTATTTATTTATTTTTTTTAATTTTATGATTAATTCATTATAGACTTTATAACTTTAAATTTCAAAAATGAATGAGTTGAATAAAAAATAAATAAGTTTATCATGATTTTTTTTTAATTGGACTATCATCATTATTGACCATTGATTTGATGGCAAATATGAGATATATACAGCAAGTATTATTTTATTACTAACGGATAAATCTTTTTTACTAGATTAAAGTAGTCTTTGATGGCTAAATCGATCACAAAAATTGAAGAATTTAGCAACCAATATATTTTATTTGGCACGCCGGGGAGTAGATTTAGGATGTATATTATGCGTCTGCACACAAAAGGAAGAGTTTACAACACATTTATTCTTCTACTGTGAAATACCTAAAAGTGGTTGGGAGCACTGTGATAGGTAGGTAGGAGTGATATTACTAAACCATAATAAAGCCCAATTACACTTCCAACAATTCCGATTTTTTTTCCCTTATACGCAATTTACTTTGATTATTACGGAATTAGCGTTTTTACATGAAATCGTGCAGGGGTTAACGTTTTTCATACAGTAATCGATTACCGTATGTTCTAATCGATTACTGCATGCGTTGCAATTTTTTGAGTGTAATGTAATTGATTATGAATGAACTGTAATCGATTACATGCATAATTTTTTGAAAAAAAACGTTAACAAACATTTTACTGGATAGGAAAGCAATGACATATGATATAGTTGAATATGAAACTAAAAATAGTGATAATAATGAAAAAAAAAACATTATAATCAATTAAAGTACTAACATAATAATGTCAATGTGAAAGTGCATTAAACAAATACAAAGTTTTTGAATGAAATAAACATCAAAATGCATCTAAAAAGGAGGAAATTGGCGTCGCACATAAGCCATGTCTTCCTCAAGTTGACCAACCCGAGCATCTATACTGTCAAATCTTGAACCAACAAAAGCCCGGAGATCGCGAATTTCGTGGATAATATCATTAAGCATAGCAGCAGATGCATCTTGGGTAGGCTGAGGCGGTGGAGATGGTGTGCGATCATCATGAATAGGTGCATCCTGCATATCACGTTTATGAATCCATTCACCATTTTGGTTTTTTACAAAACCAAAGGAATGAATAACTTCAGCACCAATTGGACCTGTTCTCCAATTAACCTCCTCAAATGGTTCATCTTCTAGAGGAACATTAAACTTAATTAAAATGTCAGTAATGTGATTTGCATATGGTAAAGGGGCATGGTCTCTTAATGTCTTTTTCATGCGATATCTAACCTGATGACCCCAGTTAAGCTGTCTTCCGGTCAGCATTGCCCACATTAAGATAATGTCTTCTTCAGTAGCTTGGGCAAGGTTAGTTGATCGGGGCACCAAGCATCGACATAAGATGTAGTGCAGGATACGTGTTTCCACTTTCATTTGGCTTGCCAGTATTCTTCCTCCAATATTTACATTGTCACGACAAATCATTACTTTTGCATTGTGACTCGAATAATCATCTCTCCATTCCTCCACCATGTTTTCCTCAAAACAGACATCTTGAGTGCCCAACTGGGTTATACAATAAAACATATTTATATCCATTCTAATCTTGACATGCTTAACTTCACTAAGAATAACCCATTCATCAGTAATTTGTAAGTTAGAATAAAATACTCTAACTAACTCCGGATAATAACATTGACGATTAGTCAAAAAAGGTAATAATCCCAAGTTGTGCAGTATATCATAACACTCAAAGTTTTGCTCAGCAATAAAATCATTAGGATATCTGAGTTCAATAATATCTCTGCTAGAAAATTTTGAAGTATACCTTTCATATTGTGCTACGGAAGAGAAGAGTCTTTGTGGCTGTGAAGGTGCAATTATTTCTTCAGGTTCGTTGACGGCGGCACGATAGCGGCGGCAAGCACCAGTTTGAGTCTTGCGTTTCCTTGAAGATTCAGCCATTTTTGGGTGTTTCTGAAGATTTTAATCAGTGGGTTTTGTAGAGAATTGAAAATGAGAAAGATTGCAACGAACGGGAGGTGATTTGGTTAAGAAATGAAGGCACAATGGTGAAATCATGAAGGAGGGAAAGGGGGCACAAGTTGGCTTTTTGGTGTGCAACGGCGGAGAGAGAAAATGTTGTATTTATAGTGGAAGATGAGGTGTAATCGATTACAGGGTTTGTGTAATTGATTACCACGTTAAAAATAATTTTCCAGGGGTTCCTGATAGAGGTGTAATCGATTATAGGGTTTCGGTAATTGATTACCAAGGCAGAAATTATTTTCCAGTGGCTCCTGTTAGAGGTGTAATCGATTACAGGATTTCTGTAATCGATTACCAAGGCAGAAATTATTTTCTAGGGGCTCTTGTTAGTTCGTTAATCGATTACAGGATTTCGTCAATCGATTACAAAGGTAGAAATTATTTTCCAGGGCTCGTGATAGTTCGTTAATCGATTACCGGGTTTCTGTAATCGACTACGAAGCTAGAAATAATTTCCAGGGGCTCCTGTTAGTTCGTAATCGATTACGAAGCAAGAAATTATTTTCCAGGGGCTCCTGTTAGTTCGTTAATCGATTACAAAAACTATGTAATCGATTACGAAGTTAGGATTTATTTTCCAGGGGGCTTCTGTTACGTTAGTAATCGATTACAAGCTTTGGTAATTGATTACATTTTACAATTTTATACTTGTGTAATCGATTATTTAATCGATTAGGGGCACACGTAATCGATTAACTTACTCTGTAATCGATTACCTTCGCATCAGATGTCCAAATTTTGTTGATGGTAATCGATTACACTTTGATGGTAATCGATTACAGTATGCATTTTTGCAGCAAATTAATTGTGGTGATGGATAACATGATCCATATAATTGATTACAACATAACATATTTATTTTTATAACATTTCTACTCCATTAATAAAAAAGTTTAACATATTCCACTAATTAAAGAAAAACTAAATGAATTACGGCAACCATTTGTATCTTCTTCTCCCCCGATGATCCACAAACCATCCATAATTGATATCTTCGTATTCTTCGACAGGTGTTGGTGGTCTGATGTCTCTAGTTTGGATGAAAAGCTCGATATAGGAAGAGATACGCGGTTTTTTGACATATTGGTCTAGATTTTGTACGTGTTTCCAATGACTGATCATCTGTGACACATTAAAGTCACATTTGATTTCCACGGTGTCATGAAATAGTCGCCTGTTGCGTATTGTTGAAGGGCGACGATAGTCAATTTGTTTGACAACTCTACGATCACCACACTCGACTAATTGAGTTACGGTTTCTAATAATTCATTGTAGGTGCAATCATGTCTGATGGAGAAAGTTTTCGTGGCATCCGAACCAAACTCAAGACCAAAACCAGATGGACTCTCTGTGATACCAGCACCCCTTAAAGGTCACCATAATAAAGAATAGTTGGTGAAGTTGGGACAAAGTTTGAAGATGATGATGATGGGGTGTTTGTAATTAAAAGAGAAAGGATTTCTTTAGGTGATCTTGTGAAGGTGGCATACAATTCAATCATTATGTAGAAAGGGAAAGAAGACTTACATTGCAACATTTGAAAAACATGTTCATCTGTCTTTAATTCAAATGCTTCATAGATAATATTTCCTTCAGAAGTCATGGTGGGTCGTCTGAAGTATAGGTTGTTTATGGATGTGTTTGATTGGCATGGAATGGCTGCACAAACTCTTTGGTTGAGCATGTTGTATGTGCAGTTGTATGGAATGCGAAATATCTGGGGACTCTGACATATGAACTTCACCCTATCCTCACAGAGTTTCATTTCACCATTTGTGTATAAGGCAGCTATGTAAGAATTGGTGAAATCCTGAGACTCTGTGCTGCCAAACATTTCAGGGGAAAAATGTTTCATCTTACGGTTTTCAATTAAGAAAGAAAAGGTAGAAGGAGATGCCAAGCAATGGATGTGTTGGACACTTGAAAGTTTGCATTTCATGTAGTGTAGGGATGTGGTATTTACAAGCATAGTAGTTGCACCATTATTGAGTGAATAAACAAAGAAAAAATTATAGAGCTTCAATTCGTTACGTACATATGCAATTGTCATATTCAAATAGTACACATACATAGTACAATATTCTCCCATAATGTGATAACTTTATTTGACAATAACATTGTTCAACGATGGCTGCTTGTGTCGCATGGTGGCCTCCGTGTGGGTCGTCGAGGTCGTCTCTCAGGTTGTGGGGGAGGAAGGGGTGACTCACTTTCGTCATCAGTATCTTCCACTTCCACAAATTGAGAACCTTCTTCTGAAACATTAAATGGAATTTCAGGTCTGTAGTATTGTTGTGAAGATGACGGGCCTTGGTATGCAGATGGTGGAGTCAGTGATGATGTCCCAAATATTTGTGATGGAACACCCCCATAGCTGGAAAATTGTGGGCCAGATGTACCACCATAATATTGGGATGGACCCGCTTCAAAATTTGATGGTGGTGGCAAAAAACCATATGAAGTTGGGACCTGCTGAGATGACGATGAAGGATGCATTCTTTGATCCCAATTTCCAAAACCAGGAGTTAGATTTTGTGAGTGAAGGAGGCCTGAAAAGGGTCTATCTGGACGAAGCTGCTGATGTGAAGACGAATTCTGATATTGCTCGGGCATGTCATACTAAAAGAAAATAAAAATTTAATTGATATTATTGAAAATCAATTATAATAAAAAGTTTAATTTAAATGTTGTGCATGAAATAAATGATTCTCACTTCATCATCGAATGATTGCGCAATAGCCGAAATATAACGGATGGTATGATTTATGTACCATTGCATGTAGGGCGAGTTATCACGCAGATGGCCACTTTTGGTTAAAGGTTCACCCTGAACAATGGAATTATGATGATTATTCCATAGCATTATAAACCGATGGTGATATTGCCTCTAATTAATTTCCCCCTTCCTTGGAGATCAATTCGGTGAACCTCATCCAGGTTCATCGGGTCGGATGGGATGCTCTGTCGCCAACAAAACTGTCTGACTACCCGGTCGACTTGGTGAAATTCAACAGTCGCAAAACATATAAGAGGAACCAATGCCTGACTTATGGGAGAAACATTTATGATTATCATGCGACTAACATGGGGTATTCGATATGGTGTCCATAAAAACTGTAAAAATTAATGTTAATATTAAACATAAAAAAAAAACAAAGGGAATTTCAACAAACAAAGTAGTAGAGCATTGGTGATAATGAACCTGCTTTGGTTGAATATGATCAAATTTTTTTTGGAACCCCACCACAGTAGTTTGGTCATGGAAGACGAAACGTGTTTGCCGACACCACCTCACACTTAAGGGGAATGCAAGGCCAACCACAATCTCGTCCTTTGTGACTGGTTGTATTTCTGGAGAGATACATGTGAATCTCTCCCACGCCCAACACTGCAGCAATAACATGCATCCACCAATGTTGTCTTGTTGGAAATTTGTGTTGTGATCCAGTACACGATACATGCATGCCAATACTGCGAACCCCCAACTAAAATTTGAAATTTGATCCAATTCTCTTAACAATGGCAAGAACATAAAATGCATGAGACTGGCTGATGTATCTGGCATCAACATGCTGCCAATCAGTATGAGGATGTGTGCTCGTGCATACTGTCCAATGGTTGCCAAGTTTACGTCATCCGGTAATTCTTGGAATCTGCTATTTAGCCATGATAGCTTTATGCGGTTCCCTGTGATCATATTTTTGGGTGGAATATCCCCCAATAAATCTTGACACAATTGCAGCAGGTTTTTGGAACTTCCACCGGTGACGGGTTCACCATCAATTGGCACCCCCAATTGTAGTGAAACATCTTCCAGGGTAACAGTTGTTTCTCCTAGTGGCATGTCGAAGGTGTGAGTTTCAGTCCTCCACCTTTCACATAATGTTGTTACCATGAGGTGGTTAATCTCCACATTACTCACTTTCAAAACGTGACCAAAACCAGCTGCATCAATTAATATTCTGACCCTAGGGTCAATAAGATCTGTATGTTTTAAAATCCAGATAGAATGGCGTCATGGCCGGAGGACCCTCTCGTTTCCTTCCCAAATCTGGTTGGTGATGTGATCGTCTTGATGACGCAATACGGACAATGGCAAAGCCATAATAAACTACGTAAAAGTATATGAAAAGATTACCAGAATATCATTTAAAGTTGATGAATAACAAAACAAACAAAAAAAAGATAATCAAAAAAATGACCGAACCTGTTAGATTGACGGATGAGAAATTAATTTTGATACGCTGCAAATCCAACTACAATGGCAAAGCAAGTATTCTGTGATGTGAAATAACTCTTGCAGCTAACATGGCTATTTAAACTACATCACCATACTATTCATTCACATGCCTCCCTTTTCATATTTCTCTCTCTCACGTACCAAATGAGTTGTCTCACCAATGGCAGCCTATTGTCCTACACCTCCATGCACACCACCACATGGCTTTTTCTATTCACCACACACACCTTTATCTTCAATAATAATAACCTTCTGAAAGATTCTCACACCATTATTGTGAATAGTATTATGCAGAAGAGAAAGCATGCATTATTTTGAATAGCATTATGCAGAAGCGTGAATTATTGTGAGTGCAGAAGCGTGAAGTTGAAATAGTATTATGGCAGGTGCAGCAGTCCAGGAATCACGGTGAAGCGGGAAAATCGAAAGGTGTAAGAAGAAAATGTCATGGGGCAACCGTTTTTAAATTGAAAGTGTATGGGGGGTGCACGTTTTCTAAATAGAAAGTGTGTGGG
>Ga0214545_1002941_pt1 | contig 32765 bp, 13 predicted proteins | sample CNSS4metaG_FD_160064 | JGI IMG/M metagenome (GOLD analysis project Ga0214545, IMG submission 160064) | Root nodule microbial communities from cowpea collected in UCLA plant growth center, Los Angeles, California, USA - CNSS4 | ecosystem: Host-associated > Plants > Roots > Nodule | place: USA...
TTTATTTTGCAATCTTGTTTTGATAACTTCATTGCAGAAAATGATCTTTCTGTTGTAGCTGTAGAGACAAGAAGAGTTAAAATAAGACGAATTAAACGATCAATCAAGTAGAATGTCTTTGGCTTTCATGTTCTTGCCAAATATTGACATAATTCAAGCATGGTTGATAAATTCTTCAAATCTGGATAGTTAGGAGCATCAATAATAAAATGTTAAAGTTGAAATTTTAAACTAATCTTCTCTTGATCAATAAAATCTAAAGGATAATATTTGTTCATAAGAGTGCATATATCCTCAATGTTAAAAGCTTTATAAGCATCCTTAAGAACTAAAGCATTGCTTAGAGTTAAAAGTTCCATTGTTTGCTCACTAGGCCTGTCATTTAATTCTTACAACTGCTTGTGCACTGTAACAAGAAATATATTCGCCCTAAAATGATGTTCCATAATGACATGATCTTTTTATGTCGAGAACGACCATGATGTGCAACATAAGTAGAATTAAAATCAGGAATATATATGTCATGTTGTTCACAAAAAAATACCACACCTTTCAATAGATTTTGCCAACCATCCTCCCTCTACTTTTGAATCAAAATTTTAGTAGAACAAACCAATTGTATAGCATTCAGTATATCCTGAGACTGTTTCTGCAAAGCTTGGCAAAGACTGTCAGTAATTCCTATAATCTCTTTCATCATGTGTAAAATTAATATGAACGTAAATGAAGACATCATATTAAATGCAGCATCAACATCACCCCTTTGAGAATAAGTTGATCCATTAACAATATTTTTTTGAAGAACCAGACAAGATGCATTATATAGCTTAACAAATGGAATAAAAATGCAAGCTTTAACGAGTATCACCAACTCGTTTTAAAGTGCCAATTTGATTTTTTCCTTTACCAGTTTCAAGTTCAACCATTTCTAACAATTGAGTTATTCCATCTAATTCAACAACTTGTAACTCATCATGACGTTTACTAGAGGAACACATAACATTTACAATAAAAGCCAAATTTGAAAAAAAAAATTAATGAACTAGAATGACCTCTCTTGAAGCAACCAGCAAAGCAAGTTGTAGTCTATGAGCAAAACAATGCACATAATAAGCATAAGGATTATCATTGAAAAATAATGCTTGCAATCCATTCCATTTACCCCTCATATTACTAGCACCATCATACCCTTGACCGCGAATATTGGAAACATCAAGATTATGCCTAGAGAGAACGACACTCAATTCCTTTTTAAGAGTGGCGGTTGTTGTATCCTTAACATGCACAATATCAAAAAATCGTTCTTTTATATTACCATCCTTATCTATGAATCTCAAAACAATAGTCATTTGCTCTTTTTTAGATTCATCACGTGCTTCATCAATAATTATGCAAAATTTAGAATCTCCAATTTCTTCTCGAATGTGACTTCTTACTTTTCTAAAGAAAATGTGCAAGATTTCTTTCTAAATATGATGAGAAGTATACTTAGCATTATACGGAGCATTTTCTAACACAACTTGTGCCACTTTATCATTATATGATGCTAGAAGTTTAATCATTTCAAGAAAGTTACCTCTATTACTTGACTCTGGTGTTTCCTTATGGCCTTTAAATGCACAAGCTTGAAATGCTAGCAAACGAATTGTGTCAATAAAGGTTTTGATCTGTAAACGTTTCTTGTAGACTTGTTCTAAACTTTGAATATTTATAATGTTATCAATGTGTATAGATTGATTCAACAAGTCTTCACAAGCTTTCATTGCATTGTTAGCCACTTTATCATTATATGATGCTAGAAGTTTAATCATTTCAAGAAAGTTACCTCTATTACTTGACTCTGGTGTTTCCTCGTGGCCTCTAAATGCACAAGCTTGAAATGCTAGCCAACGAATTGTGTCAATAGAGGTTTTGAGCCATAAACGGTTCTTGCAGACTTGATCTAAACTTTGAATATTTATAATGTTTTTAATGTGCATAGATTGATTCAACAAGTCTTCATAAGCTTTCATTGCATTATTATGCGGTGAGCAAGGACTATCTCTAATGTGATTGAGAAATGCACATTTTTTTCCTACATTAACCTTTTTCCATGATCTAAAACCTTGTTTAGTGAACACATCTGACCCAAAATGACCATCTAGCTTTGAACTAAATAGATAACATGCCAAAACAATAAGCTCCATCATTAGCTGGGGAATACTCTAGCTAAGAAGGAAACATTTTAAACCAATTAGATTGAAATCTCCTTGGATGTTTTTCCTTAGAATAAGGATAGTTTTCAAGTTGCATTTCATATGAACCCCATTTTAAATAAGCTCTTCAATCTCATCTCTTTGGCTCATTGGATATTCCCATATTTGAAGACGTTTTCCTGGATCACGTTCCAAAGAATTAATATGAAACTCCTCACCTATAATTCTTTGAACCTTAAAAAGGGCTCCTCTGATTGAACAATTGAATCATTAGTATCATGCTTCAAAATATCTAGAAGAGTTGAATTTGTCATGTTTTCATCTTCACGAGTAGCTTCCCTTTTATCACTTTTAAAAAATGAATCTATTCTTTTATTCTTTTAATCAATATACCTATTTAAAAAAAATAATACTAAAAAATAATTTATCATAATCTAATAAAAAATTGAGAGACATAAATACCAAAAGAAAATTTGATGATAATCAAATCACACATAGTACAATCATTTTTTCTTCTATGTTCATAAAATAAAAAACTAATATAAAAGAGGCTCATTAAATAAATTATTAAACTAATATTTCACTATCAAGTGAGACAAAAGAGAATTACCTTCTTCTTTATTTCTTCGAGAATGGAAGAGAACAATTGAGAGATGAGAGCAAAAATAATTGATATTTTTCTCTTCAGAAACAAAAGAAAATAGGTAAGAATGGAAGATGAGAACAATTTGTAAGAAACTCAAGACATAGACATATAATGGAACCACAATTAAAATATGGTTATAAAAAACAAATAGTACAATATTTTTTCTTCTATGTTCATAAAATAAAAAATAATATAAAAGAGGCTCATTAAATAAATTATTGAACTAATATTTCACCATCAAGTGACACGAAAGAATTATCTTCTTCTTTTCTTCCTCGAGGATGGAAGAGAACAAAGGAGAAATAAGAGAAAAAATAATAAATCTTTTTCTTTTCAGAAACAAAAGAAAACAAATGAGAATGAAATATGAGAACAATTTATGAACAACACAAACTATAATGAAAACAAATAATAAAAAATATATTGATAAATCTTTTTAATCTTTATTCTTTATTATATTTGATTTTATATTTTATTATTTATTAGTATTAATTATTATGTTTATAAAAGAAATAAAATATTTGATTTAATATTTATAACAAAATAAAAATAAAAATACCTAATATCTATTATTATAAAAAAAATTCAAAATTTTTGGGGGGGTCATAGCCCCCCTACTACCATAATAATCCACCACTGATTTTAGCGTATGCATTGGACTATGATTTCAAGTAAGGTGACATCCTGAAACTTTAATGATCATTCACACTCAAATAGAGTATAAAGTAGAATGATCCACGTGATGAGAGTAGCACGAGGTCCTAATCTAAGGCAAGATAATGACCTTAAATGATCATGGATAACCTTGTGTGTGGTAGGGTGAAACCACTATGGCAATGACTTTGTAGAACAGTAAAGACTACCACAAGTGCAACTCTTCAATGATTCAGATCCCAAATGCATGTATCAGAATAATTGAGTTTAGTGTCAATTGTCTGTGTGCAATTATGTGAATTATTTGTAGTTGTCCATGTATGACTCATAATTGATATGATTTAAATGGTCTGAGGATAACTCTTTCTTATACTAGCTTACCCTTGCACTTTGTAGTCTTGTGTTGTTTTCTTCTTTTACAATTCTAATGGAAGCAGATGAAGATGCAAGTTTAGAAACACCTTTGAATGATAAGAAGTCCTCAGTTAGAATTGTGAGATTACAACTAATGTATGAGTGATTAGTATATTCGATATAAGAATATCTTTAAAAGTTTGGTGTTGTATAAATAATATATTTTTATAGTTTGAACTCTTAAAGAAATGTATTAATATAATTTTTATTCTATTAATTTGCCTTTAAAGATTATTATAGAATGTCTTATTTTATTAGTTTTATATTACTAAAATTGGATGTTACAGTAATATTAGTGATAAATACTAATATACAAATTATTCTTTGTATAGATAAGTGTTTTTTATTTTAAACTTATTTAAACAATGTTTGAACAATTGCCAAAAGAACAAAAAAATGGCTTTATAATTTGAGAAGGATAGGCTTATATGATATCATGTTAGTGAAAGAATACAAATTATATGGAGAAAAGAAGTAAAAGGAGTAGTCATAGATAACAGTATTCAATGAAATTCAAGGATCCTGTCTAAGCAAATTTGCACTCTTACGAATATACATCATCTGCCTTTCTCACACAGGCAACAAAAACAATAGTACAAAACTGAATCCATGGTTAGATCCACTGATTTTGGATTTAACCATCAATATTAGTTACATAACCCTAACCAGTTTACCATATAATTTTCTTAATTACTTGAAAAAGTAACGATTTAATAAATAGTTATCAATTAGTTTTATATAACTAATACTGATGGTTAACATATCACACTACTAATTGTTTGATGTAATTCTTTCATGATCAGTATTCACCTTCGACCACTTGCTAACTCGATTACGAGCTTTAATTACCTGTGCAGTGACATAATTATTCATCCATCATGTGTATAATTATAAGCTTTTAGGAGAAAATCTAGAATTAAGAATGATGAAGAGGCAATGAATGAAATACCTGGTCGTCCCAATTAGTTTTGTAGGTGATTATAGTTAGGACTACAGTTTGAATAAATGTTCCAAACAACATCCCAATCCAAATACCCTAAAAAAGATGAAATGAGTTTTGTTAAAGAGATGAAACATGGATCAAATGCAACATGAGAATGAGAAGAATACCAACCTTGACTTCCAAATGGAGAACTTCACCAAGCACCAGTCCTACAGGAATACCTATCACATAATAACACCCTATATTCACATATGCTACGATGCTTTGCCACCCTGCTCCAATTGCAACACCTGTTCAAATCATTTCAAACTTCGTTAAGAAATAGACTTTATCAATTAACATTATTAATCGACGTAGAACTTCCAACACATTTTTCGTATCGAGTATATACATATTGAGATGGAACATTTTCAGTATTCAATTTTGAATTTTTGTCGTATTAGGACTTGTGAAACAAAATTGTTTAGCAAATGATGATGAAAAGTACCTGAGAGTACCGGTTGGACACTGTTGAGAAGAATGGCGACTGCCAACAAAGGTGACAAGTCCCCAACAGCATCGGCCACCTCTTCACTTGTGGTAAATACGTAGGCAAGTTTTTCCCTTAAAAATAAGAAGAATAAGAAGAGAACGAATCCAATGACTAAGGATGTAAGCACCGACACAAGTATAGAGAATTTTGCAGCTTTGGAGCTTCCTTTTCCAAGCTCGTTTGCCACTCGAACACTGCAAATGACGAAAGATGAAGTTAATGTTTCATGTAAACAAAAAACAGAAAAATAGAATGTTAGATCTGAAAGAGGAAAGAATACCATTACCTTGCAGCGGCCATGAAACCAAGTGATATCATCATTTCCCATCCAGCAATATTGAGGCTGTAAGAAATTAAAATTAATCTTAAGCAATGAAACAAAAAGAGAAGCCACTCCATGTATCAGGGCACCAGCCACAGGTAATAAATATTAGTTGCCCAATATTAGTAACCCAAAATGCAACAATTGTTGAAATCATTGCACCAGCAATCCCAAACTTAAATTGTATTGTGAATAGCCAAGACAGTAACACATGAATAGCTATTGAAATAGCTGCCAAGAATGCAATAATCACATTCTTGCTTTGAGCTTGCAGAAACATTTGGGTGGTGAAGGAAACAATAAAAGCAAATAAGATAGGAATTGACCAAAGAGAGATGGTTTCCGCCACTTGGGCTATGTTCCCATCTTGGCCCAGGAGCCTCAAAATTGGGTCTGTGAAGAAGAACAACGGAAGAAGACAAACTGCAGTTGAGAACAAAACTATCCATGATCTCTGAAGATACACTCCCATCATGCTATATTCTTTTGCCCCAAATGCTTGTCCACAAAGTGTTGACAATGCACTCGCCATTCCCAACTGCAATTTCCAGTTAACAGAGACAAATTAACTCAACTTACTGTCATCAAAGTTTAATTTGTAATAAGGTGCCAATGCATTTTTGTTGAATATAATGTATTTGCAGCCAAATTATCGTTGGGGGCAAACACGTTGTGAATATTTGAATATTGGTGGTCACAAGTCTCAGCTTCAACTTTTACTGTGATTATTCCATTTCAATCATTGATCTACTTGTTTTCGTTACAACTCCTGACTCACTAATCGTTAAATTCACTGTTATAAGCCAAAATACATTCATAACCAAAAACAAAAGTCAAGAAATCCTTAGTTAACTCATTCATGAAACAGAGAAGACAGGTCAGATGGCTGTCTTTCTTAGAATCTTTATAAAGTTAATCTTCACTGTAACCTTTTCTAAATATGGAAAGGTTATAGTGAAGATTCTTCTGATAAATATTCTCCCTTCTTCACAAAGCAATTAGTCTTTCCAGTTTTAGAAACAGGTATAAAATAAGGTAATTAATAAATTTCAGATAAATAAAAGTATGCTCTATGGTCCCCCTCTCTCCTTTAAACTTTTCTTTCTTCTGTTTTTCACATTCTGTACCTTAAAAAAGATTGAGCGAAAAAAACGTACCAGAATACCATTGGCAAAGCGTATGAGAACAGTGAAAACAAGAGCAAAAGCAGCGAGTTCTCTTGGGCCAATATGACCAACAAAAGCTTGGCTTATAACATTGATACCGAAGGTGGAGAACCTAGTGAATATGGCTGGTCCTGCAACTATCCACATCAACTTGCTCTCATTCCACACCCTCGTAACCAACGACGATTCCTCTTCTGATGTTTGGTCTTTGATAAGCAACCTTTGCTCTTGTTCTCCCTCCATTTCCTTGGTTTGGTCGAAGAGGCTATAGCTACTGTAAGGAAGAACAAAGGTAGTGAGTGAGTATATAGACTTCAACTTTTGGTTTTATTTATACAAAGTCTTCACGTGACTTCGACAAAACCAGCGTGGTGTGAGGTTGTGCAAATGAAGTAATTAACCGCTGAAAATTTGAACAAGACGAAATATTTAAAAGTTTTTAACTGATCCTGCATAGCGTCGCTTTCAAGTCATAAATTTTAGGTTACTGTACGTGTTTGATAAAGGTGCCACAGGAGCAAATGCGACGTGTAAGCCATGTATGCATAGATCTATTACACCACCCATAACCATAATAATGATAAAACAAGAAAAAAAAAAGGATGACGTAATAAAATTGATCTATTGCATATTTTGTTACTGTATTACAATTTTATCCTTTGAGATGTTTGAATACCTTCAAATAAATTTAACGTTATCCAAGAAAGGCAAAAGATTAAATGTTCTGCCCTGTAAATGTGTGTTATATTTATTATTAAATTAAATATTTTCTTAATCATGAAGAAAATTACAATAACATAGGCTTCGTTTGAATGGATAAGAAGGATTTTACGTGGATCCTTAAGAACCTATTATTTTTATCAACCTATTTTTCAGACTCAGTTTGGTGGGTAAGAAAGACAGATAGGAATGTCTTGATAGTGCAAACATTGGTAAGATTAATGAAATGAAAATATTTAAGGGATAAATATGTTTTTTTCCCTCAATTTTTAGTAAAAATTGGAATTAGTTCATCTTCGAAATTTTGGTCTAATTTAGTCCCTTAACTTTAAAATTGTGTAGATTTAGTCCTTTTAACCAAATTTTGTTAAGTTTATTTAACGTTTTAAATGTGTTTTATGATAGTTTCTTAGCTAATATTGAAGTAAAAATGTGTTAAACATGGTAAACATCTCAAATGTTATTATGAGATATGTTTGAAACGTTAAATAAACTTAACAAAATTTACTTAAAAGGACATCAAAATTTTGAGGAATGACTAATTCCAATTTTCACTGAAAGTTGAGGGATAAAAACATATTTAACCCAATATTTAAAAACAAAATAGATGCGTATGATTGGATATTTTCTCACAAACACAAAATATTGCGAAAAGTCCACCGAACAATAATTTAGTAGTCTATTTTTTGTGTAATGTAATTAATTATATTATAAACATTTTAATTTTTATATAAAAATCTATTAAGCATTATTTTTAATCAGTTTTTTCTTTCTATAACTTTTCAATGTTAACTAATAATATTAATAATAAATAAAAGTGTTTGAATTCATGTTCTTTCTAAATCTTTCTCCATTTATAATTTTGTCTTATATTCTTCTTTTTATGATAAGAATTGTTTAACTTTATCAATTTTCATCTCCGTCTTATTATTTTTATTTTTATTATGATGGTGATAATTATTATTATTTTATGTGCCAGTTCTAAAACACGTCAAAAGTTGCAAAATTCGAATTTGTGACCCTTGATATTACAAGGAAGAATTATTTATATTTGATATTAAATGTTGAAATACATTTAGATGCAATCGGTCTTGGGATACCATTAAAGAAATAAATAAGCATCTAAGCAACTAATTTGCTACTGTGACAACAATATTGTGAACAGGGATTTTACAAATATTATGAATTGATTTCATGCCTTTGTATGGCTGAACAAAGCAATGAAGCTTTTGATGAAAAATCATGAGATATGTTCCGTTCCCAAAAGTGAATGCAGCAATAAATATTATGAATTTATTTCATGTCTTTGTATGGTTGAACAAAGCAATGAGCTTTTGATAGAAAATCATGAAACATGTCCAATTGGTTCTACTCCATTCCCAGAAGTGAATGAAGCAACATTTGATTTATATTTTCATGATCGTGATATTTTATGGACATGGTTATAAAGAAAATTTCAAAGACACATTTTGTCACCAGAAGTGGCACAATAATGTGAAAAAGGGAAAAGAAAAATGTGAAAATATTGGCAAATAAGATGAAAGTATATATTATCATTACGATGTAAAGGTCATTTGAGTTGTACTTGTCGTACACCAAAATATCTTACAAATAATGAGAAGAACATAGAAACACACTTTGCTTATGAAGATGATGATTCTGATTATGGCAATATGGATGCTACTCACCTTGATATTATTAATTTTCTCTACGAAACCAAATGGAAGCATTGATCAGCTCATTGATTATGAGATTGTTAAGAAAAATCTCATATTGATATTTACGTTTATATGAAGAACGATTGTTGACACTAGTACTAAGGATTAGAATATGTGTTTTATTGATAGTGCAACAACTTATACAATTCTCAAGAGTAATAAAATTTTCTCTTGCTTGATAATGTGAGACATCAATGTTAGTATTATTTATAATAATACAAATATATTTGAAGGCTCTGGAAGAGCTATTATACTTCTACCAAGAAGTTGAACAGAAACTTATTAAGATTCAAGAATATTTGTCTAAATGAACATTATATTAAGACAAACAATGACAAAAGATATGAAATATATTTATATCTCTACGATTGAGTTGAAAAAAAATGTATATTGGAGAAATTATCAACATTCTCTTATGGTTTGAACTACACATATATTAGTACAATTGAAATGCATGTCATAGTAAACTAGAAGTTTACGAATCAAAATGAATGTCTTGTTTGCCATCTCAGTTGGATGATTTGTACTACACATATATTAGTACAATTAAAATGCATATCATGGTAAACTAGAAGTTTACAAATCAAAATGAACTCCTTGTTTGGTATGATCAATTGGGTCATCCTGGATCTACTATGATGCGAAAGAAAAGGGTTGAAAAACTCATGTGGACACCCACTTAAGAGTCAAGAAACTTCTTTAGGTCAATGACTTATCATGTACTATACGTTCATAAAAGTTGATAATAAGACCATCACTAGAAAAAAAAATAGAAATAAGTCAATCTTATTTTCAAAACGAATACATGGTGATATTTGTGGTCCAATACACCCCATGTGGATCATTTATATATTTCATAGTTTTAATTGATGCATCTATTAGATGGTCACATATTTGTTTATTATCAACTCGCAATCAAGGATTTGCAAAGTTATTAGTACAGTTAAGGGTTCACCTCCCAGATTATCCAATTAAGAAAATCTGTTGTGATAATACTGGTGAAATTACATCTCATGTTTTTCATGAGTATTGTATATCAATTAGAATTGAAGTTGAGCATCCAGTAGCACATGTTCATACTCAAAAAAGACTTGTGGAATCATTACAAAAACATCTAAAATTGGTTGCAAGACCATTACTTATGAGAGCTAATATTCCAATGGCTACTTGGGGATATGCAATTTTGCATGTTGCATTATTGATTCGCATCAAACCAACAAGTTATCACAAATACTCTATTATGTAGTTGGCTTTTGGTCGGTGACCTAATATTGTCAGGTAAGAATTTTTTGAGTGTGGTGTATATGTTTCAATTTCCCCACCAAAAGGGACTATGATGGGTCCTCAAAGACAATTGAGAATATATGTTGGATATGATTTTCCCTCAATAATAAAATATCTTGAACTACCAATAGTTCGACTTATTTATAGTTCGACTTTTCGACTATCACTTTGATGAATAAGTTTTTCCAACATTAGGGGGAGAAAAAAAACAATTGGAAAAGAATATTGGTTGGAATGAATTATCATTATCTTGATCCTTGTACAAAAGAATGTGAACTGAAAGTTAAAAGGATAATTCATTTACAAAATTAGTCAATCCATTACCAAATGTTCTTATTGACATAAAGGATAATCAAATCATATATACCAGCTGCTAATGCTTTGAGTATATTTGATATTAATTCATAACACGCCTGAAGTGTGGTAAGTCTGTTAGTTCCAAAGACACATTTGAAGCGTGGTAGGCCTATTGGTTCCAAATATAAAAACTCTTGAATGAGAAAGGGAGCTAAAATGCAATATGACCTAATCGAAAAGGTTGAAATCCCAAAAGATTTATTTGACATAATTAATTACTGGAATTGTTGAAAATGATGAGATCTCAATAAATTATGTCATGAATCATATAATATAGAACCAAAATGAAGTCAACATTGACGAAACTTTTACTTATAATATAACGATGAATGCTATGAATAACAATGAGGATCAATAAGCAATGATCATTGAAGATTGTCAGCAAAGAAAAGATTGGCCAAAATGAAAATATGCAAAGAAGCATAATTATATTTACTTGCTAAACGAAAGGTTTTTGGACATATAGTTCGCACACCTGAAGTTGTGAAACCCGTTGGGTACATATGGATTTTTGCGCAAAAATCCAATTAAGAATGATGGAATTATTAGATACAAAGCACAATTGGTTGCTCAAGCTTTTTCACAAAACCTTATATTGATTTGTGAAAATACATATTCTCTGGTATTGGATACAACAACATTGCAATATTTGATTATCTTAGTTACACAAGGTTTGCATTTACATCTAATGGATAATGTTACAACCTATTTATATGATTCTCTTGAGAATCATATTTATATGAAAAATCCATGAAGGATTTTATTTGCCTAACAAGGGAAATTTTAAAGAGGGTTATTCAATAAAATTGAACAAAGCCCTTTTATTGATTAAAGCAATAAGGACATGTGTGACATAACCGTCTTATTGCGTACTTATTAAAAGAATGGTATAGAAATGGTCCTATTTGTTTTTGTATTTATATGAAAATATCCAAAAATGAATTTGTTATAATTATTGTTTATGTAAATGACATAAACATCGTTGGAACTCTAAATGAGCTCACAAAGGCAATTGATTGCTTAAAGAAAGAATTTGAGATGAAGGATCTTGAAAAGGCAAAATTTTTGTTTGAGATTACAAATTGAGTATTTAAACAAAGGTGTTTTTTTATATATCAAGAGGCTTATATAATTAAGGTGCGTAAAAATGTTCTAAATGGACAAGTCACATCCATTATGCACGCTAATAGTTGTGAGATCGTTAGATGTTGATAAATGCTCTTCTTAGACCTCAAGAAAATGATGAAGATCTTCTTGGTCTAGAAGTACCATATCTTAGTGTTATAAGAGCGCTAATGTATCTTGCTAATTATACTTGACGTGATATTACATTTGCTGTAAATTTGTTAAGCAAGATATAGTTCTTCACCTACAAGAAGACAATGGATTAAAGTAAAAAAAAATACTCTATTACCTTAAGGGTACTACGAATATGAAATTATTTTATCCAAATGATTCAAAATTGGATCTAATGGATTATGTATATGCATGTTATTTTACATTTTCTCAAAATGTCACAATGGTTGATCACAAACAAGATGTTTGTTCACATGTGGAGCACAATGGTTTCATGATGGTATATGAAACAAACCATAGTAACAGCATCGTCTAATCATACAGAATTACGAGGAAAGTTGTGAATATGTTTGGTTAAGGTCTATAATTCAACATGTGCAAGAAACTTGTGACTATTCCCGACAAAGATGGAATCAACAACCATACATGAAGACAATAATGTATTGTTCAGTTGAAAGGATGATAAAGATATCCAAAAAATTCATTTGTGTGAAAATCTGGCAGGTCTATTTATAAAGTCTTTGCCAAGAAGAACTTTTGAGCAAATGATTCACAAGTTCGGACTTCGTCACCTTAATGATGTAAGTTTACATGAGGGGGAAAAATAGAAAATGTGATGAACAATATTGCATTTAAAGAATACAAAATGTTGTACTCTTTTTCCTTCATTAGTTTTTTTTATCCCGAAGAGTTTTTCATAGTAAGGTTTTAACGAGACACATCCTTTTATCAATGGACATTTATGAATTAATGATTGTCCATTAATTTGATACAATTACTCATATGATTGATACTAATATCATTCATGACTCTTTATGTAAATATTTGTATTAACTATTTAATTTGTATTTTTTATGGATTATCATGTTATATCTATACATATAACTTTTCTTATTAGTAATAAGACACAGAGAAATTGCTTCTTATTCTTTCATTTTCTATTTTTCCTTTTATTGTCTGTTTTTTTTTTTCTCTATTATGCTTTATTTTATAATACTATTACATATTTTGTTACTTTTTTATAATTTTATCCTTTGAGATGTTTGAATACCTTCAAATAAATTTAACGTTATCCAAGGAGGGCAAAAGATTAAATGTTCTGCCCCGTAAATGTGTGTGATATTTATTATTAAATTAAATATTTTCTTAATCATGAAGAAAATTACAATAATATAGGCTTCGTTTGAATGGATAAGAAGGATTTTACGTGGATCCTTAAGAACCTATTATTTTTATCAACCTATTTTTCAGACTCAGTTTGGTGGGTAAGAAAGACAGACAGGAATGTCTTGAAAGTGGAAACACTGGTAAGATGAATGAATGAAAATATTTAAAAACAAAATAGATGCGTTTGATTGGATATTTTCTCACAAACACAAAATATTGCGAAAAGTCCACCTAACAAAAATTTAATACTCTATTTTTTGTGTAATGTAATTAATTATATTATAAACATTTTAGTTTTTATATAAAAATCTATTAAGCATTATTTTTAATCAGTTTTTTCTTTCTATAACTTTAACTAATAATATTAATAATAAATAATATCACCCATGAAAATTAATAAGTAAAGATAAATAAATATTAATAATACAAATATAATTTTTATACGATGAAAAATATTTTTATTTTACTTATTTTAATTAAATAATTTCTATTTTTTATTTTTGATATTTACTTTTGGTTAAAATACATATTTGATCATATTTAACCTAAGTTAAGTTGTGTCGATTTAGTTTTAATATATATTTTTTCATCGAATCTTAATTGTTGTGAATTTCTTCCAATTTAATGTTTTTTAATAATGTAGTTTAAATAATTAATGATAATAAATAGTGATTACTATTTTTTTTTAATTTTAAAAAATATTTTATTTTACTTTTAAATTTGGTTCATATGTCGAACTAACAATATGTTAGAGTCAATAAGACATAATTAAATAAAAAAATATTAAAATTAAATTAACATGATAAAAAAAAAATATGTCCAAATATTTATTTTATATTGTATGTTTTAAATAGAACCGTAAAAATGGGTTATAACTCGCGAGCTAACTCGACTCATCACGAATTCGGGTTGGATTGGGTTGAAAAAAATTACAAATTTCGGTACAGGTTAAAAATGAACTCAACCTATTAAGAACTCGATTCACGCGGGTTGAATCCGTGATGAGCCGGGTTGGCTCACCAACCCATCAATAAATTTTAAATATTTAATAAATATATATATATATATATATATATATATATATATATATATATTGTAGATGGGGATAAAGAAGATGTTTCAAGAGATGAAAATGTTGTAGATTTATTCATTCAAGATTTTAATACTATAGTTTGATAAGTGACAATAATGATTTGATGTTAGATAGTAATTTATATTTTTGTGATTTTGGTTTGGATTTGGAATTTAACATAATTTGGGATTTTATTGAAGTTTATTTAGATTTTTAATCGAATTATTATTTAGTTTTCTTGAGATTGAAGAAAAAAAAATTGTGTTTTTTTTTTTTAAATTAAGTGAGTCAGTGAGTCAACCCATTTAACCCGCCAACCTGTGGTGGGTCGGATCAAATTCTAGTTTTGTTAACTCGCTAATAAGTGAGTCGGATTGAGTTGACCCACTAAGTGATCAACCCATCGCGAAACGAGTCGAGTTGGGTCGGATGACCCATTTTAACAGCTCTGGTTTTAAACAATCAATCTACGTTTGTTATTCATTTTTTTTCACTTTTATTATTCCACCTTTTTTTTTTCTTTTTCTTGCGGTCCAGCTTAGTTACTTTGGCAGTAAGGGTGGGTAGGATATGGCGACTGGGTCCAGACCATAAATGTTCGCAGAAGTATGGAACATGGCACAATTAATTTTGGCTAATATATCAGAAATTTTTGGTTGAGTTCCTGAAAAAAGGTCTTTTCATTATTTAAGTTTCTTTAGCTTGGTCTCATTTTCAAAATATTAATTTCCTACACTTTTTTTTTGTTTAATAGTATTTTGAATTTAATCTTTTTTATTTATTTTGTATGATTCATATTTTTTTAAAATTTAATGTAATCTTTTGTTAAGCCAACGTTAACGTTAGTCCTCTTATTTTGGTTTTGAGATTGATAATAAGCACGTAAAAGGAATAGATAATTATATTAAGGGATGTTAATTCATAAATTTTTAAACAATATTAATATTGATCTAATAAAAAGAACTATACATTTATGTTTTTATAAGAAATATAGGAACAACATCGAATTTTATAGTAAATATAGAAACCACGTTGAGTAAAATAAAGTTAATCTCACTGTAAATATATAAAGTAAAAATGCTATTAAACCTCACTGTTTTGACCATACTCCTACCAGGCAAGTTTAAAGATAATGAAGTTGTTTGATACAATTTAAATGTGCTTGGAAAGATATTTTTAGCATTTGCATTTATAGTTAACTCAATTTCATTAAATTTGTGCTTGTAAGACCAAAAATAGATATTAATTATATATTATAATTCGATCTTCTTGACGTATTTTCAGCTTACTCATTTTATTCATTGTAACACCCTATTTAATTTATAATCATGATTAAAGAAAGTGTCACACGGGATAATACAGAAACTCAGTCCTGAAGTTTAAACACTACTCCATACAATAACCGAGGCACACAATCATGCCACAACTAAACCAAATACAATGTTCATCAGTAATCAAAATAGGAAATTAAAAGACAGACTAGTACATGGGCCATAGCCCCAAAAAGAAAGTTCAAAGCAGTAGAATCCAGCCCAGATGGCTAAGCAGTGGAACCGTCACCTCCCTGTTGACCACGGGTGTTTCTCGCATCTGCTCACATCAATAAATTGACGATCATCGCAAAAAGAGAAGAACCACATACAAGACAACCAAACAAGCAAACAAGGTAAGCTAGAGTAGAAATAGTTTATCAAGCAATCACATGCTATTACACAATCCAAAACAGTATTCATCAACCAATCATGTTATGACTTCTCAAGCAATACACTAGACTTAGACTCGACTCATCCGGATTACATATAATCAGGTCGGATTCAGCAGATGCTTGCACTTATGGTGGATTACCCTGCTCACTCCCAAGCTGCTCACCCCCGAGCTAAGTGTTACAATGTTTCAATTCCCCACACGCAAGATTAGTCCTTAATGAGTTTCAAGCCTCCTACTACTCTCACCACGAGAGTTAGTTCGCTCTAAGTGAGACTAATTGACTCCTTAGAATGTCAGGATGCAACCTTACCTTGAATCCTTATCAAATTATAAAGATGGGGCACCACCATGGACTCCCACTAACAGGGGCCATGGAATTACGTCCCGACCACTGAAGCACCACCAGGAAGTCTCACATAGAGACTTGTGGATTTACGTACTGACAACATACCAATCACATTCCAAACAAACAAATAATATTGATCATGCATTTAACACCTCACGCCATCCTTTGTAACCCATCCTCATTCATATTCCATGTTGATTTCATACCATCCCATTCTTCCCAATTCGGGGATATAGAACTTCACCTCATACCAATATCATGCCATCAATGTAACATTATTGCTCATACCGAATTCATGACCACATATATAACCAACCATCTCATTGAAATCACATGCCAAGATTTATCCAAGTTCATCATTCACAATCCATGAATCACATCACTCATGCAAATTCATTCATCTCATACTTTATAAATGCATACCAAGACATACATATATCACAAAATAGTATTCACCCCAAATAAATGAGTGACACATTTATTATCAAGCACAACACACAACCATAATTCTTACACCAAAATTCCTAAGAAAATTTATTATCGCAAAACCAAAATCACTGCAGTAATGTGTGACACATTTCTCAAGTTACAGACATCTAATCGACGATCCAACCGATCAAACCACAATATGAACCAAATGTCCAAATTTGAGCTCAATCTAACGGTTAATGAGTCGGGAAAGTCAATTTTACTAAAACTGCGCATATCAGAAAAATACATAGTCGCCCAACGACCAAGTCAACTCACCCAGCGACTGCGCGACGCATCCAGAATACGAGAAATAACGTCAAATATCATAGTTTTATGAATATTTGAACCCTAACTCAGAAATATACCAAAAACTAACGTTTTCCCCAAACTTTTCTCATATTTCACAAAACATTAATCGCATAAAATAGAAATAACGTGAAACCCTAACATCCCTTACCTGGAAAGAGCTAGCCAAAAGACTCGTATACGCAAACAGTGAGCACCACAGCTCCGGGGACGACTTAGTGAGCTAGAAAATGGAACAGAACGAGGTCATTGAGATGAGCCTTAGAGTAAACACGAAAATAAGACTAGGAGAGATCTAGTATGGGCTAAGAAGCAACTTACGTGGAGTCGAAAGAGCTTGCGCAAACTTGACGGAAGCTAAGGATCAAACCCTAGGAGAGCTTCTGTTTAGAACAAGGGGGTTTAAGAACCGATGTTTTCTGAAAGTGAGATGAGAGTAAGAGTGTTAGGCTGGTTTAGGGTCTTTGGCTCCTTATAGGCCAGCTCTAAGTCCAACTGATTTGGGGACAACCCTTTAAAATAAAGGACAAATAAAGTGGGTCTTACATTCATAGATTTATTTTATTTTATTTTTAGTTGATAAGATTTTCAAGACATTCTCTTAATAAAGAACAAAGATGTTGAATATGGAATCAAATATTCCATATTCTCTTAGTAACAAAAGTTTGATAATAGTAGTGCTATAGCTTTAAAGAATTTGATTAGGATAAATCCTCGTAAGATATTGATAAATGAATTTAACGTCACAAAACTTACTTATATGATTAAGATTACACTTACATAAATAATATAATTTAAATTTATTTCTAGTTATAGTAAAATATCCAAGATACATTTGAACTTCATTTCAAAGTAAGGAAAATCAAAGGTGAAAGGTTCAATGACGGTTTTAAGGTATTTGTTTGAAAAAAAATAACATTTTAAAAATGTGGAAGATATTTTATTATAAGGGTTTGACAAATAATGTTTTTCAAATTAGGGTTTTTCCACTTCTAACACTTAAGAAAAATTATAAACGGGATAATATGCGAGGAATTTTCATAACCATTTTTTTAATCAATTTTGCAATTTAGAGTGATCTATAAGATTGAAAGTAATAAATATTTTATATATGCATATTTATAAGAGTTGTGAGTTGAAAGTTAAGCCCTAAACTTGAAGAAATTTTTGAATATTTGAAAAGTAACATCTTTCTAAAGCATTTGTTGTAAAGCCCACTTTATATTTTAATGAAAATGAGCTCAATTTAATTAAGAAGGCACAAACTCAGTCCATTAGTTTGTTTTCAGAAGCCCTTTGAGTTATCTCATTCTATCTTCTTCTCTCAACTTTTTCATCTCTTGACCGCTTCTATTTTTCCTTTTTCTCTGACTAAATTGCTTCCACTCCTTCAAACAGAGGCTCAGACTGAGACTGTTGCGGAGTTATCCAAATCGAACCAAACATTTTATTCTCCCACGTAAGTTCAACTCCAAACCTTCGTTTCTTATGTCTTTTCAGTTTTGAAGTTATAGTCTGATTTGGTCTTTGGTCGTGGATCTCACTATCTCTTCCTTTTGTTATTGTTTGTCAGCTCCTTAAGTTGTAGTTGTGTTGTGTTACTATTCTGTTGGGGCTCGATTTTGCTAGGTTAGCATTTGTCATGGTAAGAGAAGCTAAGGTTTATAAGTTTTCGAAATGATTTGCTTATTTTAACCTATGTATGCATTTTCTATTGCTGGATTGATGTTTGCATTGAATTGTGTAATGTTTCTACTCTAGTTTTTGGTTTTGCATGTTCGAGCGTAGATGAGGAACTGTTGTTCTCGCCTAAGCAAGAATAGTAGAAACTTGTCCCTGCTCTATGTCTCGAGATGTTGCTTGGGCGATGGTCTCTCACCTGAGCGGGAGTAATCTTGCCTAAGCGAGATGGGTTAGCTTAAGCGGGAACTCATAGATGTTCCAATACTCTCTGTTTGCAATCTCGTTCAGGCCTCAATCAAGAGTTTCTGACTTGAACGAGAGCTCAATAGCTTGAGCGAGATTGACAATAGAATTGTTTTAATTACTTGATTGATTCCATGATTGATTGATTTACCCCTTAAAGCATGAAGTATGATGCCATGTATGTTTTATGTGATGTAATGAGACTGAAATTTGTTGTGCTTGTGTGAGAATATATACATAGTATGTGCTTCACGTAATTCCATGAGTCTCAAGGAGAGATTTTATGGTGGTATTATTGTAGTGTATGTAATGAAATAAGGATTCAAGTAAGGCTGCATCCTGACACTTTAATGAATTCGTAAGAGTCACATAGAGTAGACTTGTTCATGTGGTGAGAGTAGCAGGAGGTCCTGGTCTTTGGTAGGATAATGTCCTTAGATGATCATTGACTAACCTCACCTGTGGTAGAATGAAACTCATTGGTAATGGCTCTGCAGAGTAGTAGAGGTCACTACATGTGCACGCAACCAGTGAATCCGATTTCATTACATGTATCTGAATAATTAAGTTAGAGGGTTTGTCATGGTTTGCTATCACATGTTTCTTGTGTTTAGTAATGGCTTGCTCACTTACCTATTAAAAAAATATTTTTTCTTTACATTACCATATTCTTGTTTGTGTCATGTTTTCTTGTGGTGTTTTCCTTGTTGCAATGATCACCAATGTTAGTGTGAGTAGATGTGGAGACTCCTAATGATCGTACAGATGGTAGAGAGGTAGCTGCCTGTTTAGACTAGGCTAGAGATGGCAAATAAACTCGTCTCCATGGGTATTGCTCGAATTCATCCCTGTTTTGACGGGGAATCCCCACATTGACTGGGTATAGGTATGGGTATGGGAAATCCCCGATTTTTTCAATTGGGTATGGGGATGGGGATGGGTATGAGGATGTACATATCCCTGCCATAATACTCGTCCCCACCATATCTTCATCCCAACTTAAATTATTAAAATATTTATAATTAATTAAATAATATATATATATATATATACATACATATATATATATATATATATATATATACTTTCAATTTTTTATTTCTTCTAATTATTTGGTTTGTCATGAAATTTATTTGCATATCCAATATATTTTTCATCTTATCATAATCTTTATGTAATTATGTTAAAATGATGTATGTCAATTAAAAAAATTTATATCTCATATTTGAATATTTCTATTATTTTTTACTATTTTTATTTATTATATATTTTCCTTTCACATGAGAATGTTTAGTACTTTCAATTTAAGTGTTTAATAACATAAACCTTTCATTTACTAGGTAATATAAAAAAAAATTATTTACTTATTATTAGTATTCATTTTTTTTTTCAGTTGAAGAACTTTTTTGTTTTGCTAAATCAATTTTCGTTATTTCTCAACCATTGAGTATATATGTTGATATTGAAAAAGTTTTATTAGATTTCTAAGGTATTTTTCATCTTATCATACCATTAATTATACATTTGTTTTTCATTGTACGATTTATTTTAATAATCTTTCAAATTGTTTCTAAGACATACATTTGTTAATATTTTAATATTTTTATTTATTGTTTATTTTCATCATGTAGAATACTATTTCAATATATTTTATCTAATTATTTTTTATTTTCTACCTCATTATCAATCATACTGTAATTTTTTTACTATAATTGTATAAATAATTTTTATTTACTACAATATAAAAATTTAATGTAATTGCCATGAATATTTTTTTTTATCACCACCCAACATATATTAGAGTTCAAAAGATATAAGATCTATGTCAAAATTTTATTATTATGTTTATTATTTGTTCTTTACGCTATTTTGATAAGTGGTGTATTATAAATTTTATTAGTGTATAAAAAAGAGATTTACTAGAATTTAAAAAATTGAAATAAACAAACATTTAAATTATATTTTAATTTGAATATTTGTTTTCGTTTTATATTTTTTTAACTATTTTTAAATTTTATCAACTAGGTTTCATTAATGTTTCCAAATTTAATAAATGTTTTGATTCTCATAAAATTTTATTTGGTATTATAATTTAAAATGTAAACAATTATAATTTATTTCAAAATATTTGATATCGAAGAAACAATCATCCTCCTAATATTGAATATTCGATAATATTATGTTTTCTTGACCGTAATTTTTTATTACTTTATATAAATTAATTAAAATTAATATTGAAGTAGTAAGAAAATGGATACGGGTATGAGTACGAAATTATACCCGTTACCCGATGGGGATGGGGATGGAACAAAAGTTTGATACCCGTTGGATTTGAGTATGGGGATGGGGATAAAAGTTTTCTACGGGTATGGATATGGAATAGCGAAACTCGTCCCGTCCCGCCCCGTTGCCATCCCTAGACTAGCTTATTTGTTATCGCTCTTTTGAGCACCTTTTGAAACTGTTTTATTTGTAATTCCTTGCTCCATTGAGTTTTGAGCACCTTTTGTAAACTCGTCCCCGCCCGTCCTGTTACCAAATTGTTTTACAGTTTAAGACATTGTTTTGTGCCTTTGGTATTCCTTTTCAGTATAATTTGGGATAACTGTAATTAGTGGCAGATCTTCACCAAAAAATTTGAAGGAACCAAAATAATATACTCAAAATTTATATATTTAATTATTGTTATTAATTTAACAAGAATATATATAATTGAGTATTGAATTTCTCCTTAGAAAAATGATAGTTTTTAAGTTGTAATTGATATATAATTCATTTTAAGTAAATTTTTATAATTCATCTCTTTCACTTTTTCACTCATTGACTTTTTCACTTACCGGACACTCTCATATTTTCCCTGGTTAAGTTTCAAATAATTAATATAAAACCTTAAATTATAATTTTTTGAATCTTAAGAAATGATTCCCCAAATTCAACCATTGGATCTTAGTATCGTGTTTGAAAATATGTAAAGAAGGTAAAGAAGTAAATCTATCTTGTTTCCATCTACAGGGATATTTTACCTTCTCTCACTTTAAAAAGAATTATCTATTATTTTATTTTTCATCGATATACTTATTTAAAAAAATTAAGACAAAAAATAATTTATCAAAATTTAATCAAAAATTGAGAGACGTAACTACTAAAAACAATTATATGATAATCAAGGAAAAACTAAAATATGGTTATGAAAAAACATATATTATATAACTTTTTCTTATATATTAATAAAAATATAAATATAAAAAAAACTTATGAGATGAAAAAATATTAACTATTAAACTAATATTTTACTATCAATATATAAGAGAGAAATACATTTTTATCTTAAGAAATGAAGGAAAACACGATGAAAATGATAGCATAAAGAATGAATTTATGTCTAACTTCTTTCTTAAAAAAATAAACAAAAGAAAACATACAAAAGTGAAAGATAAGTAGAATATGTGAAAGACTTAAAAGATATCGAGAGAGAACATAAAAAATATGTCAATAAATTTTTTTCTTCTTTATTATATTTAATTTTATGTTTTATTATTTATTAACATTAAATATTATACTTTATGAAATAATACTTTATAAAAGTCTATCTAATTTAATTTCCATATCAATATAATATATATTATATATTTTCAAAAAATATTAAAATAATATATTTTCAAAACAAATTAAAAAATTTGGGATACTTTTAAAAAAATTTAAAAATTTTGGTGGAATCATGACTCCCCTAAAAATACATCAAAATTCGTCACTAACTATAATGGTAAACTCTCATATACTTTATATCACGTGCTCTATTTTATTTTAGTTATGAAATATTTTATTTTTTAGAATTTTTCCATTAAATGAGATGTCACCTTCAAGTAAATATAAAGAACAAATATTAATAGAAATCATATTAAAGATTACTCAATCAATTATTATAAGTAATAATAAATTATTTTATTATTGGTCGTATCTACTAATAAAGTTAGATTAGTGGCACATCTTTAAGAAATATATAGGAGTGTCAAAGTTTATTTTCATTTATAAAAGTATATGAATTTGAGTGGGTCAAGTACATAAAATTCAAAAAAATAGTTTATTTATGTATTATTTTTTTTGTATAAATTTGAATGAGAACTTTTTGATTATTCACAGTAAATTCAACTAAAGTAAAGTATCAATCAAATTTTTATTATGCCTAATCATGTCTATTTTTTTATCTCCTCACCAAATAAAAGCTTAATTAATCAAAGTAAAATTTTGACTAATTTTAGTTAGAGTAAATAAATACTTTCAACCAAAATAAAGTCTCAATTATTAGTAAAAACTCATTTAATCACATGAAAATTTTTAAATAAAATCAAAGTAAAGTTTCAATTAAATTTAACAACCTTCAACTCATATGATTAGCATGCATATAAATTTAAACAACTCCCTAATTAGCTAGCATGTAACATGATTCAAAGGCAACAAATAAATGAATGAAAACCACAATGATAAAAAATATATTTTATTCTAACGTCAAAATCTATAATGAAATTATACCGGAACTGACTCTCAAATTATAACAAATCCTAATTAAAAAAATATTTTTAAGCCCAAAAATCAATTAAGAATTTAATGTATTTATAAAAATTTAGATTTTTTTGACTACAAAATTTAACTAAAAATTTTAATAATATAATAAATACAGTATATTATGCAAAGTAAACAATTGTGTTAATATCATAATTAAATATTAATAATTTAATCTTACTGTTACTACTATATTTTTAATTAATTTCACTAAAATAATTTTATTATTGTTAATTAAATCAATCTTATATTAAAATAATAAATTAATCGTTATATATAATTAGACTAATAATAATAAATATTTAAATTAATTTTTCATTCATATATAATAACAATAAAATCTATTTCAAGAAAACAAAAAAACAAAAAAACATTACCTGTGCTTACACACGGTCTTGTACTAGTTTTGTGAAAAAGTGTTTTATTAGACAGAGTCACTTTTGTGTTGATGATATAAATAGAATTTGGTGAGAACAGATAATTTTGCCTGTAGTAGATTGTGACCAATTATTTATGTTATTGAAGGACCAACAACCATTAATGTTGACATAAAGGAATAGGATAAGACAGTGAGAAAGAAAGCTCACAAACGTGGACATCTGTTGCCAACTACTAACCTCATATTTATTACACTTATATCTAATTTAGTATTGTTAGAGCCGCATAAAACCCCATTTATTAATTAGGTTAGGTCAGTTGGAGATGACATTTTCTTTTTACTTTTTAAAAAATAAATTTAAAAATAGTTTCAGTTTGTTTTTCCATCATCAAGAAATTGTTGTAAAATAAAGATAAAAAAGACAAGTTATTTTGATCTTTCACATTTGCTTCTATTTATAAATTTATAAATTATAACTTTAATTAAGTTTTTAAATTCTTTTCAAATCCTAGTATTTAAAATTGGTTTTTTATTAAAAAATATTTGTTGTTGAATATATAATTTTTTTTAATTTTTTTAGTTGAGTTTGATTTTGTGTCGATTACGATGACATGATTTTTGTAAGTCTCAATTTCTGCTCTAAAAAGATTTGGACCTAACCTTTTTCGAGGGTCTAAGGTCAGTCCATTAGGGACTTCCAGAACCCCCCACTCAACTCCACTCACTTTCATTTTGCTCTTTTCTAGAAACTGTTCCTCTCCTCTCTCTCACTACTGAAACCTAGAGCTCTGTTAGGGCATAGGCTCCTTTCCACTTCGAGCTAGCTGAACTCCTTTTCCTCCAAGTAAATTAAGCTCAACCTTCCTTTTTTCTCCTTTTTCTGCACAATTGCCTTGGTTTAGTTTGGGGTTGCCCTTAAAGACCCATTCTGACCATTACGTTCGTACTGTACAGCTGCTTAGTTTGTCCTTGGAGTTGTGTTCTTCTTTGGTGTTTGTGTTGGTTGATTAGCATTGTCCATGTAAGGGAAATTAGGGTTTTGCGTATTTTAAGTCATTTTGCTTGTTTCTGGTTCTATTTCGTACTCTTAATGATTGTGTGGTGCTTTTGATGGTATAAAAATAAATTGTGTTGTTTTGGTTGAATTTCTGATTTTTGCATGCGTGAACAGTGGAGAAAACCTGGTATTTTCGCCCATGCGAGCAAGTCTCGCCTAAGCGAGAGTATCAGAGTTTTTACCCAGGTTCTGCTTTGAATGGTTGCTAAGGCGACAAGCCTTCATTTTGAGCAATGAGTAATCTCCCCTCATGCGAGGAGGTCTCGCCTAAGCGAGAATTCGCAGAAACCTCACTACTTCACTACTCGAGCTCTCGCCTAAGCGAGAAGGGCTTACTTGAGCGAGAGAATCTCTCTTGCCTGAGCGAGGACTTCTAGCTTATGCAAGACTGGTGCATGGATGTGCTCTAGTTCTGTTTTCTCCTCTGATTTGGTTGTTTGCCTACATGATGGAGTGTTTTACAATAAAAACATAAAGTATGACGTCATGTATGTTGTATGAGATTAAATGAGAATAAGATTTGCTATGTTGAGTATGAAATGATTTATGAATCTTTTGGTTAGTGGTGCATTGGCATGAGAATATAATGCTTGAGATGACATGTGGAATGTTGTTGGTAAAAGAGTTTCATGGGAAAGTCTTGGTGATGGTGTGGTTAGTGTATACCTTGATATAAGAGATGTTTAGATAAAGGAATGTATCCTGAACTCTAATAATCGTTCACGCTCACATAGAGCAGAATGAATTATGTGGTGAGAGTGGCAGGAGGTCCTAGTCTTGGGACGTATTGCACCTAAAACATTAGAGGATTAACCTTGTATGTGGTTGGGTGATAACCTCTTATGTCTAGACTCTGCAGAGTTTAGAAACCAGCACGGGTGCATACTTCCTTTAGAATTCTATATGAAGAGAATAATCCCGATAATTGAGTTAGAGAGGTCCTGCACTTGTTTGTTGTCACATGGTTTGGGTGGCTGCTGTTTTGTATGTTCATAATTTGATTTATTATTTACTTGCTCAATAACATGATCAAAAATATTTTACTCTATCTTACCCTCTTGTTTGGTGTCTGTTTCTCTGTTTGGCTTTCCTTTTTGCAATGAGCACCAAAATTTATTTGGTGTGAGCAGATGTGGAAATCCCTAATGATCATTAGGATGATGGAAATGCTGCAGTTTAGATGGTGAGGAGTTGGTGTTGGCCCATTATTGAGCTCCTTTTGAAGAACAATTACTATTTTGTAATTAATAATTATGTGCTCTATGAGCAATGTTTCTGGAAACGGTTAACTTTTGTGTTGTGTTATTGACATTATTTTGTGCATTAACTTTCCTTCTAATATATTATAGATAATTGTAATAGTTAGTACCTATATATGCTTCATGTCATGTGCTCTTTATATGATATTTATGTGTTGTTTTATTTAGTAGATTTATGGGATATCACATTTTTACATATTTACATATTTTAATATAAAATATAAAAAAATTAATTTAATTAAGTTTTAACTTTTTGTTAATTTTAGTACATATTTGTAATTTAGATATTCTTAAATTTTTTTATTATATTAATATTTAAAGTTTTTATATTTTTATATTAAGTCTCTGTTAATTAAATGATATGTGGTCTTTTAAATATTGTAATATCAATTAAATATAATATTATTTAATAATTTTTATATTATTTAATATGATATTGTATTATTCATTATTATTATTATTATTATAAAAATTATTGTATAGAGTTTTAAATTTAATTAGAAACTTATTGTAATATACTTTTTTAAATCATAACAATGTTATTATATATATATATATATATATATATATATATATTTAATATTATTTTATTTAACTACATTACAACTATATTAAAATTATTTTATTATTTAATTTTTTTATGCATAAAATAAATTATCAATTATAATTGTTAATATTTTTAAAATTTTTTATCTACATAAAGAAAATTACATTAACAATTATTAAGATGAAAATCTATTTAATGTACACTAGTTAATATTTTTCATTTATTAATAATATTGATTTGACTCAACTAGCATTGATATATTTATGACACGCTACCAAATTAACAAGGGTCTTGTTTACTAGTGTCCCTTATTAATATACATTGAATTTTATAAATATTCATAATTAATCGTGATAATAAATAAAATCTAACATAATAATAATTAAAGCATTTTTATTTTATTTAAAAAACAAAAATAGTGTTTATCCATAAAAATTAAAAAATAATTAAATAATAAAATAACTATATTTTAATATTGATAAAATTAAAATCTAATTAAACACAAAAAAGTTTAAATTAATGTAAAAACCAACAAAAAATAGTGTTAAATATTTTAAAAGTTCACAAAAAAAATTAAAATATTAATTTGAGACTTCATTAAATTTCTTTTCTCTAATTGATAATCCTGTGCAACATCTTTATTAACTTAAGAAAATCCTTTGTACTAAAAAAATAACAATATTTTAATATATGAAATTATTAATTATAAATATATAAATTTAACAATATAGAAAATTTAATTACCTAAATTTTTAGTAGAGATCTTAAAAATTTTAAAATGCTTATTGCATTAGAGTTGTTTATAAATTTCAAAGGATTATTTTGTTTTTATAAAATCTATTATACACATTTATATTATTTTAATTAGTGGACTTAATTATTTCAGCTTTCAATATAAAAATAGTAAAATAAATTTGTATTAATTATTCCTTAACTAGTATCCTTAGGGTACTGATTAGCATTCTCCAATAAACAAAGCATGAGTAGGAGTTTGATAAGAAGTCTTAAATTGCTAAACAATTTTAGATAGCATTTAACATCTTATTCATTACTCATGTCTTGTTATTAAATTTAAATAAAGTTAATTTTGTTAAAAATATTTAATAAAAATATTAGTATAACATTTATAATAAAATTAAATATGGTTACAATTTGGAGAGAGTCAAAATTGTTCAATGTAAAAATAAAATTAGGACTTAATTGAAAACAAATAATGATGTATACGAGACAAAATTAAGACAATGACAATGGCATCTGGCATGATAGTGACACATGACACTATCACTATCATATCACACTGGCATTGTCATGTGACACAATGTTAGTTTGAAACATGATAATTTGTTTTTTAATTATAAAAAAATTAAAAATTAAAAAAAATAATAATAAAAAAATCCATGAAATAAGATATGTGGCACTTCTTTAATGTGATTAGGTGATTAGTACATTATTAAGAGAAATGATATGTTACAACAAATTTCTCATGATAGGAATCAAATTGAGAAAAAAAAAATCAATTTGATATCTCTCTAAAAAAAGACTATAGTGATTTAACCTAAAAATAAAGTGAAGTTCCATATTTTTACAAAGACATAGACAAAAGAACATATGAATATAATAAAGTAAATATAAAGTATAATGCTTTTTAGTGCCAAACATCAGAAGTTCGAACTTGATTATCCAGGATTATACTTGACAAAACATATATTTACTTTTATGTCTATATTTAGAAATTGACTTCTGCATTTTGTGCACTAAATGTCTTGCTTGAAGATAAAATACACACTACGTTAAGCTCAGTCTCTTTCAATATTACAACAGACACTAACTAATGGCACTAAATTTGAACGAGTAAGCAAGTGCAAAGGTATACAAACTTTTAAAATCTATTTCACTATTGTTAAGATTAAAAAGAAAAGGTTGATGATCTAATACAGTAATATGTGTTTCACTGCAAATTTATTGGAAATTACAAGAGAATATATCAAATAAAATTTTCAGAGTACCTTGTGTCATCTGAGCCTAACCAGATAAGACATTGACACCACTCTCAACCCAAAATCTTAAGGCAATGGGTTTATGGACCCGTATTCTTATATGATGTTCTACTTTCTCAATTTTGGTCAATGTGGGACTTAGACTCACACTTGGATTCCTAACACCTTGTACACAGTACAATAAGATGTAAGCATAAATGATTTCTTCTTGAAAAATCAACATGCTGTGTGCACACAAATGGAGGAGTAACAACAAAGACAATCTGGTATATTGTATTATACAGGTCTAAGAACTATACAGGCACCACAACTAGAAAATTACATAAAAAATAATAAATTATCAGCCTTGTATTTAATCCAACATAAAGCCACCTTAAAAAGAAAGAAAGGAATTAACATTTGCAATTCAACAAGGAGATTTTATTTAGTCTGGTTTCGGCATACATTCTGGAATACTCTATTCCATTTCAAAGCTTAACTAAGAAATTACAAATAGCTAATTCATTCTATAACATACATTCGTATATTAACAGATATAGATCACTCCTTTGAATCGAGCATTTTGTTTAGTGCAACAAGATAAGCCTCTACACTGGAAACAACAACATCTACTCCTTTTCCAATCCCACTGCAAAAAGAGAAAAATATGCACCGTTAGATCTGCATCTGGGGTATTAGTAAAATAATGATATACTAAAGCAATCAAGTTTTCATTAACAATACCTAAATTTTGGATAAACAATGTTTCTATTTAAAATAGGTAGGTTTTTAATTTTTTACGAGTTTGGCTTAAATTTCTCATCTTTAGTTCATAAACATCATCAAACCTTCACAATGAGATCAACAGCCTTGTAAGCTGAATCCACTGGTCCTTTTCCAACAGAACAACCAACGTGTGTGCTACCGTCAATTGAAACAAGTTTGATACTTGTTGATGAAAATTTCAGAGTTCCTCAAGTCACCTATCGATAGATATATAAATTAATTTTTCTTCTTTTGGTGTAATTAATCTTTCTTTTGTATTGTTATCAAACATATAGTTTAAAATTAAACTAATTTGAATTTACCCCCAACCCACCAAGTTTCCAAATAGGTTCTACATCACAAACTTTATCTGATACCAATGCTTTTAGGTCAGCATCAGTAACTCTATAGAAAAAATAAAAAAATTGAGTCAGAGAATATGAAGACATTAGTTCAAGATGACCATTATGGATTTATTATTAAAGACATTATTAAAAAAAATAACAATTATATTGTGAAAAAGCTTTAGTTTTCTCTATTTTTATATGCTTCAAAATTTTGGATGCTTTATTTATGATTAGTAATTAATTTAGGTGCAAAACTATGTTTTCTTGTTCAATAGTACATTATAATTTCAAGTTAAATAAGAGTTAATAAGTCCGATCATGTATTAAAAGGGTACAATTTTTTTAATTTATTGATGGATAAATTTTAGTTTTCTTTTATGAAAATGAATAAATCGTATCTGAAAGTACAAAAAAGGAATTGTATTTGAAAGCATGACTTTAAAATATAGAACATGAAGGTGAAATATTTTATAAACATCAAAGTTAATCAAAATCTTGGAAGCACAATTTCTTTATTTTAAATTCGTACTTTCAAACTTGATTTATCTATTTTCGTAAAAATTTAAAAATTTATTATTTATATAAATTTTAAAAAAAATCACACCCTTTTCATAGACAAGTGGAATAAATCTTTTGTACTTGACTACAAACTCAGTCTTCGGTATTCTAAAATTAATGAAATAATCCATATATGTACCCTCATACTTCTAAAAGCATTTTATCGTACAATCCCACTACTAAAAAAACTCATATTTCTTATCAATTTTGTTTTAATTTTTTTTGTAAGAAATACTTATAAATTTTGTTATGAAATTTTTTTTGTAGAAAATTGCTGTCAATTTTTTTGTAAAATATTTTGTATAAAACACTTTTCGCAACAAATTTTGTAGAAAATACTGCGAATTTTATAATTTTGTAAGAAATAATTATCCACAAAGGAATTACCTGCTAATTAAAATTCTTAAAAAATATAGCTGAAAAAAGTTTTTTCTTGCAAAATTTTTTAACAAATTTGCAAGAAAATTCTCATGTAATATGAGAATTTTTAGAAGTGCAACAAACTGTATACTATATTCAAAAATAAATAAAAAAATTATTAACCTTTCTTTTTTCAGCCATTGCTTTGAAGTTTTTAAATACACTCTCAACTTCATCCTCCTTGAGTTCATAGCCAAGCTGAAAAGGTAGAAATAGCTCAATGAAACAGAAGAATGGTCACAGTGCCTTTGATCATAAACAAAAATAGTTACATACCTCTTTCAGTCGATTTTTCAAAGCTTGGCGTCCACTAATAGGTGTGGAAGTGTAAACGAAGGAAAGAAAATAGTTATAATTTAAATATATAAAGTCTAAGATAAAAATTAATTAATCAATTATTAGTAAATTACGAATAAAAAAATAATAAACATGAATCGAAATATCACATTGAAACATTAAAAAAATCGTTGATTAAAAAGGTAAATTAATTAATTAGGACATATGAAAATAGTTTTAAAGTTAAATTTTTTTTCGCATCAGATACTCATACATAATACTAGTAGCACTTGTTTCACTAATGTTTAATTATAGTATTCATGATACTATTATCTTATATGACATTTCCCCGCTAATTTTCAATTGCAAAACTCTTTCTTTTTTCAATTTAACTTTCGTTCATTTTTCATAAATGTTTCTTTTTAATTTCATCTATTAGTTTCTTTCGTTTCCAAAATTTTAAGCTTCGTATTTTATAGCTATTTCTATAGTACAAATAAAAACATAAAACAATTTCAACAAAAAAACTGTAGAATGATTATATGGATGCAATAACTTCAACATTACTCATCGTATAAGAGAAGGATTGGGGCAATCCTATTTCCCTATTTTCAATTCATATTTTTTATTGCTGATAAAAAAGAAAAGAAAAACATTACTCATGGTATGACCTGTTATATTTGTTTTAAACTTCTTTAACTTTTTACTCCATTCACTTTTCATAAATCTTTCACTTATTTCATCTACAAGTTTTATTTCAAGCATTTTGAGTTTTTTTTTTATATATAGTTTATGGCTACTATTCTTAAAAAATCCAAAACAAATATCAATAACAATACGCCATTTCAATAAACTATACATTTCCTTTACTACATATTAGATACATATAAATTTTCTAAATTGGATCTGTATGAATAAGTTGATTAAAATATAATTTCGATATCCATTGTTTGATATTAAAAATATTAATAAATGAATTAACAAGAGAATTTTCAAGCTATAAAATGATTTTAATATTTTTAAAGTTAGAATACTCTTATTAATATACACTGATATAAAAATCTATATAAAATTATAAATAATATATAAATCATAAAGGATTAGTAACATCAGGATAAAATATTACATATTTTCCAAATCTTTATACCTAAACAGCTTTTGGTGGTGCTTTTCGGGAATTGTTATTAAATGATTGATATAAATTACAACTCCATTTGATATAAAATTAGAAAAAAAAAACTTACAAGCATTTCTATTCTATATATAGAGTTTCGGTCTACTCTCTACTCTACAAAATATATATATATATATATATATATATATATATATATATATATATATATATATATATATATATGTGTGTGTGTGTGTTTGTATTT
>Ga0214545_1002945_pt1 | contig 32751 bp, 21 predicted proteins | sample CNSS4metaG_FD_160064 | JGI IMG/M metagenome (GOLD analysis project Ga0214545, IMG submission 160064) | Root nodule microbial communities from cowpea collected in UCLA plant growth center, Los Angeles, California, USA - CNSS4 | ecosystem: Host-associated > Plants > Roots > Nodule | place: USA...
TATATATATATATATATATAATTTTTTTGAATTAAAGTTTTTACTAATATAATGAAGACTCATAATGTTTTGACTCATTTGTGGGGTAATAATTTGTCTGAATTAAAGTTTAGCGGGTACGGGTATCCACGGGTACGGATACTATAATATCCGTACCCGCCCGTTAACATGCGGGTATCAAAAATATCCATACCCATAGATAGCGGGTATCCATTTTTAATATCTATTTCCTATCCGTTGAGGGTTTTATCCGCGGATACCCGCGGATACGAATTTTTTTACATCCCTAATCATATATAACTCATATCTTCGTGTGGAATAAATGATCGTTCTTCATCTTCGCGTGCTCCTCCGCACTCTCTTTATCTAATGAAGTTTTTGATTTTTTGTAAGGCCATTCTTTTAAATGGGTAAGATGTGATGAAAATAATAATAATAATAATAATAATAATAGTAATAATAGTAATAATAATAATAATGTTTGTTAGCGAATAGAAGAAAATTAACATTTTTGGTTAAGTAAGATAAATCACGAGTCTGTAGAAAGAGATTATTAAAATGAATTTATTTCTTTCCATAATTTTTTATGCGTATTATAAGTAATCAAATTTTATCGGTCTTTAAAGAGCTCAAATCTCATTATACGTACTGAATTTTGTAAGTTATATATATAAATGAGATGCGAAACTATGACTTACTTAAAGATAAGGAATACTAATCAAGAAAACAAGTGATTTTGTCGGAAATCTGGTGCTTCTGACGAAATATTATAGATATTGAATAGCATTTTGGAAATCATATGGAAGAGACGGCACTAACCCCGTTTTTGTGCGTAGAAAATATCCTCCTTCAGAAAACAGTAATTGTTTGTTGTGGAAAAAAGTGCAAAAGGGATAATAGATAAAAAATAATAAAGGTGAAAATATCTTCTTTGAAACGACCAAAAGTATGCCTATCATTTGAACTCAAATACAGAAAGTAATGTAAAATATTGAATGGGTGTGTTACAAATTACAATCTCCATCATGATGTTTAGTAATAACTTTTATCAGTGGGAACTGTGTGTCACACACCCCAAAGTGGGAACTGTGTTATTCGTAATGGTGGTTGACATTAATAAAAAATCATGTTCTGATAACATGATTTTTAACTACTAGTGGGTTCTTTTTAAGAGAAATTATCCTTTTAACACAATAACAAGCCTTTGAGGACTTTTAAGAATAATATAATTATTAAAAAAATATTTTTTTGTATTTATAAAAAAGAAGAAAAAGTGAAAAATAAAATAATAGAATAAGTATCATGGTCCATATTTACAGGAAAGAACTGACCAATGAAGAATAATAAGACTTCACGATAAGGGACACTGACACTAATTAACCCTTTGTAAAAAAGAAAAAGAAAACGACAGAGGACAATAAGAACATTTATATAACATTTATATAGACTTATAACAGTAGCAAAATCTCAAACAGAGGAGCATTTTCTCTTTTAGTTAATATATAAGATAATATGATGTGATCTCTTGCTTTTTCTCTAATCTCTCACACTCTGTTTTGTATCCATGGTTCCAACTTTCTGTTACAAATAAGAAAAATTGTATGACTAATCTTTAAAATGTTTGTGATGCTTGTTAGTTGCGTTTGATTTTGAACTAGTTAATACTTTTATCATCATTAAGTAACTAAGAGATTGATTAATACTTTTATCATGAACTTTTTTTAATGGAAATCTTATGTTAAAATAACTAAAAAAATTAATATTTTTATATGGAATTTTAAAACTTGCCTTTAAAGAATTGGAACTTGTGATCTTGTTGTGTGAGTGTTTGAGTTTATGTTAGAATATATTTCCAAATTATTACTTGAACAATCTACCAAAGAGTTAACAATAAAATGATCGTGATTTAATTGGGTTATTCTAAGTAAAATGATTAAATTATAATAAAATTTATTGAGATCCATAATAAAGTAAAATTTAAGTTCAATTTAACTTGTTAAAATCGATTTAATAAAATAAGACTCTTATATATTATAATTTAATCGTATATTCAAAATTATTGAGACGGTGAAATATTGAGCATGTGTTTTCCATCCATAACACTAAAAGGAACCAAATTGATTGGCTTCCTGGTATGCGATGATGCTTATAAAACCACCAATAAAGTTGCTGGAAAGAAGATCAACCTAATCTGAATCAGTAGCTATAGAATTAGCACAAAGATTACATTATATGTGGATCATCACGGTTGGAAGACTGTTGCAATTGATAGATCTGCATTATTCCTAATACCTTCTTAATTCTTTCTTTTTTTTCTTGTAATGATACATTTATGACTAAGTTGATTTTCCACCTCTAATGCGCATACATATGTTGTTGCAGAGTTGACTTTGGAAGCAGCAAAAACAACAACGTCAAAGCCATCAATATCTTATAAGGAAGAAAGCAGAAAACGAAGAACACTGACAAAGTGAATACAGAGGAACAAGAATCGTGGTTGACAATTAATGTTACGTGTGTGAGGAAGGATGAGTTAAAATATAATTAATATAGAATGTTTGGCATCTCTTATCTTCTTAATTATTTTAATTAATATATTTATAGTTTTACTTCAATTTTTAATTATTTATATTCTCCTATTTATCATCCCTACTAAAATAGAAGCTCGGTTATAAACCTTTATATAAATTTTTAAGTTGTATAGTGGAGGTACACCATCGTATTGTCGTATGACACATTATGAGTTCTTTATCATATTTGCAAGTGTAAGACTCATTCATTTTGAGTTGAGGAAAGTCCACATATATTTCTTAAGATCGACTCCTACATATATGCAAATGTTGTTGTCGACAAATGTTGTCGTTAGTATTGTATTGGTGTTGAGAGTTGAACTCACAATCTCTTTCATCATTCCTTTTAAATCCGCTAAATTAATCTTATAATTTTCAAGTGTTACGGTCTGTTCATTTGTGCGGATTCATTCTACAGACGAAATTAGATAAGTGGATTTGTGATGTTGGTAGCTGTTCGATTCTAGTAATTGTAAGGAAGTGAATAAGAGAATTTGAGAGATTTACATCTTACCAAAATAAAGAGATTTACGGGACTAAATAGAACTTTTACCATAATATTCTTAGGCCAAATTCATGTACCACCTCCTAACAAATTCACGTAAACCAATTCCTCTATGTATAATAATGTATAAATTATATTAAATAATAAGAATAATATAATAAATAAATATATAATAGTAATCATAATGTCATTAAATATAACAATAAATAATAAAAAAAATATAATAATTATTATTATTATCATTATTAATATTTTCAAATAATAGTAATTATTATAAAAATAATAATAATTTAATATAATTTATTTTTTTATTAAAATTTATTAAATAATATTTTTAACTAACCCAAAAATAATTTAATATACATTTATCATCAAGGGTATTTTAGTAATCTTCAAATTTTATCCATTATAAATTTTTATTTTATCTTTTACATCACTCAAATCATTCACTAATTCTCACAAAATTCATCTTCAAATCCATTCATTTTACTCTCTAAATTCACCTAAAGAAACACACATATTCATCCACTCAAATCACAAATCTATCTTCATATTCTCTTCTAAATTCATCTTCTCAAATAAACACACCCTTACTAACAGAAGTTTAATTTACAATCTTCCTTACCGTCCCTTCTAACTCTACCAATAAATAACAGTCTTATAGTGACTATTATTCCGAAACCATTGTCACATGAGAGTTAAACGTTTTCAAATTTTCAAAATTTAATTAAAATGGAAGAAATGTGACATTAATTCGACTAAATAAATTAATAATAATAATAACAATAATAATAATATAAATGTTTATGTTCTAAGAAGTATAAATGAGAATATGAAATAAATCAGGTACAAAGACATACTATTAAAATAGTCCAATACAAATAAGTCAAGAGAAATCCAATAAATGAGCATATAGTTATACTAGTCATTCATAAATCGTTACTTTTAACCTAGAAAATAGTAGAGAGAAAAGAAGGCATGCATAAGATCTAAGCAAACCTAGACCCTATAATTTTCCTTTCTTCTAATTGACTTATATATGTTTATATAAAATTCATGAATTAATATGTGTAAGGTTTAGTTTGGAATTTAAATAAATTTATGCGTAAGTAGTAATTTTGTACTGGTTTTGTACGAGAATTTTTTAATTATTGGTTGATTACATGACTTTTGTATCTCCTGCTATAATTGAAGTGTTTGGATAATGTGACACACAATAATATATATTTTTCTTGAATGAAAATTGTATGTTACTATAATGCACTTTGTACATTGATGATTTGAATATCGTAAGATGATTTAAATGTTGTATTGTGGATGTTATTGTATGTTTTGCATTCTCTTAAAGATGAAAGAATCGGAGACTAATGATTCGAAATGAAGAAGTATTGAATTAAAAGTTAATGTTAAAATGCAATATTTATCTTTGATGAGGAAATGATAAATGCATGTTTCCTTCCGTTCTCAAAGACTGATATCATCCTTCGATCCCCAAAATCAAGAGAAGTGATAAGTATCATAGTTAAAGTTTAATTATTTTGAAATTATGTTTATTAGTTTTAATTAAATTCCTATCATGTTGAGTATTTGTAACATCCCAATTTTAACAGTATAAAACTAATAAAATAAAATGTTTATCTGTGTATGAAATATATTAATACAGTCTCACATAAGAAGAAGATACGACTAGGGATGTCAACGGGGTGGGTAGGGTACGGGTAGTAGCTCCCTCGTACCCTACCCGCTGGATAAATATTTGTCCCGTATCCGTACCCATATCCGTCGGGTATCCGTTATGCGGGTACCCGTCTATTTTTTTCATATCCGCGGGTATTTACAAAAATATTTAAAAAAATAAATATTTAACCATAATTAGTGCTTAGATCAACAAGTCCCCTTTCTCCGATTGATTCTTGAAAAACAAACAAATAAAAAATCACTACCAATTTATATTGTAGTTTATTTTTGAATAAAATATTAAAGAAATTACTAACTTCATCAATGTCCACCTCTTGCAACATTGTATAAAGTTTCATGTTGTCCAATTTTAATCTAGAAGAGCCTTAAAACATAAGAAGTTCAGTAAAAATTTCTAACAATCACTTAATTAAAATATCTAAGTAAAAGTGTTAATTTCATTACTTTCCATGTTGGTCCATAAGCAGTCTTAGAGACACATCAATACCTCCACAGTATATGGAAGTAATTTACTCATTTGTGGGGTAAGAATTTGACCACCATTATTGGATGAAGACTCATAATGTTGTTTACTAATTATATATATATATATATATAAATATATATATATATATAAGGTAAAGTTTAGCGGGTACGGGTATCCACGGGTACGGATACTATGATACCCGTATCCGCCCCGTTAACATGCGGGTATCAAAAATACTCATACCCGCGGGTAGCGGGTATCCATTTTTAATATCCATTTCCTACCCGTTGCGGGTTTTATCCGCGAATATCCGCGGGTACGGATTTTTTTGAGATCCCTAAATGCAACTGGCTTGTTACTTTTTTGTATTAATAATAATCTTACTTTTGTTTGACGTGATAAATGGTTATTTAATATGGCATCTCTTACCGTTAATGATATACTTTAGCAAATTATTCCTATTAACCTAATAAACTAATTAAAGAATAATTTTATACATCGGTGGCAGTAAAAAATTACCGTAAAAATACTATTGTAATTAGTCGATTTGGTGGAACTCTTCAAGATTTTATTCAAGAATATCACAATTCAAATTGAGTAACCTATTATATAACAAGTTTTTATCACTGCTCTTTCTACCTTTCCTTTCGCAGAGGTTTTGTGAAAGTGTTTGCTGGAAATTAAAATTCTTTATCGGAATATCCTAAATTAATACTAATCACGTTTGGTGGACATCTCTGCATCGGTTTCATCGCGGTTGAAAGCATAGTATGCGCTATATAAATAGCACAAAAGGGAATGTGAAAGGGTGAGTAATTGAAAAGTTTTGAAGATGGCGAAGAAAAATTTTCCCATGGGTTTCTCTGTTGTTTGCATAACCTTAATCCAGTTCATAGCTTCACTGAATTTCAGCACATCCCAGAACGAAATTAGCACTAGTACAACAACCACCACAACTAAGGCCTTTTTCATATTTGGCGACTCCACTGTAGATTCTGGCAACAACAACTTCATAGATACCATTCCAGAGAACAAAGCGGATTACAAACCATACGGACTCAACGCTTTTTCTCATCAACCAACGGGACGATTCTCAGATGGTCGTGTCATTGTAGATTTTATAGGTATGTTTTTGAAGTTGTTTTTGAAGCAAATATCATAGTACTTTGTCCTTTGTGTGTACTAAATTAACTTCTATTACGTGCTAATGCAGCTGAATATGCTGAGCTTCCACTAATCCCTCCATTTTTGCAACCAAATGCTGATTTCAGCAACGGTGTCAACTTTGCTTCTGGTGGGGCCGGTGTTCTTTCTGAAACCAATCATGGACTGGTAAATTGCCGGCACAATATGATACATATGTAATGTAACACAACTGTTGTTGTCTAAGATATATAACATCATTCATTATTACATGATCCTTTTGCACCTATATCTGTGACTCGTGACATGCAACTTGTGAACCTGACTTATGAAGAACTCTTTAATTAACAAGTTGCTATGTGAATAGGTGATTGATTTTCAAACACAATTACGTCACTTTGAAGAAGTGAGGAACTTGTTATCAGAAAAGCTTGGAGAGAAGAAAGCAAAGGAATTGATCTCAGAAGCAGTTTATTTCATTAGCATAGGAAGCAACGATTACATGGGTGGTTATCTGGGTGACCCAAAAATGCAAGAAAGCTACAATCCTGAGCAATATGTTGGAATGGTCATTGGAAATTTGACACAGGCCATCCAAGTAAGCCAGATTAATTAAGCAAACTAAATGAAACCCTAATTAATGAGGAAAAACATAACAAGTTGATCTCTTTTTTACAGATTCTATATGAGAAAGGAGCAAGAAAATTTGGGTTCTTGAGTTTGTCTCCTTTGGGTTGCTTACCAGCTCTTAGATCTCTAAACCCTGAAAGCGACAAAGGTGGTTGCTTTGAGGCAGCTTCTGCTCTTGGTCTAGCGCATAATAATGCTTTGAGTAATGTTCTCACAAGGCTGAAACAAGTCCTTGAAGGGTTCATGTACAGCAACTCTAATTTCTATGACTGGCTTCTAGATAGAATAGATAACCCCACAAATTATGGTAAGTAATTCACAACCGATTCATGGACAAGAACATGTATGAACAAGTCTTGGTAACCAATTGGATTTTGTTTATTATGGAAGGTTTTAAAGATGGAGTTAATGCTTGCTGTGGAAGTGGACCATACGGTGGCATGTTCAGCTGTGGGGGCTCTACGAAAGATACAGAGTTCAGCTTATGTGACAATGCTGGTGATCATGTATGGTGGGATTCTTTTCACCCAACACAGAACATTCATCAGCAATTCGCTAAGGCATTATGGGATGGACCATCCTCTTCTGTAGGGCCATACAATTTGAAACAACTCTTCTCCAACAACGAGATCACGCTCACTATAGCTGATGTAGTTGATGCCCCACAAAACCAGCAACACAGTTTCACTGTCTGAGTTCTTTTTTTCTTTTAAATGAATCTCAAAGGTAATGGTTGAACTGAAATAAGAACGTTAATTTCTACTCAATATTATACAGCAGCACGTTGAAAAGTTATAATGCTTTAGGCATTCAAATAAAAAAGTTATCAGTTTTAGTTTCTTGTCTAGTACTGTAATGATACTAATTATAATCATTTTCAATTTAAAATAAAACTTACATTAAGTGCAACGCATTAACGGGTATAATTTCTACACAATGAAGGAGACCGTTACCTTCCTAGTACAAGAATAGTATAGTCACATAGCGACCATTGCACCAGCTCCTAGCACTCCATTTATAGAGGAGTTCGGTACATGAAGATTAGGTAAAGAATTTCCATCACAACCTCACAAACTATATTTTACAACCAATAACAACTTGTGTTACAATAAATAGCAACTTCTATTACATCAGTACCTGAAAGACATAGACAAGGTTTATAATAAAACAATTCACATGTTTTAATATCTTAATATATGTGTTAGGTTCAAAACATTTGTATTTTTACAATAATATACAATAACATATTATGATGTGTAAGACACTTTGATGTGACTTGGTTATCAATCCCATCTATTTTAATTCCACATGAGTCTGATTTAATCTAGACCGGTCAAACTCAATCTGATCTAAGCAAAATCTAACTTGACTCGTACGAGACATAAGGCAACTCACTTCAACCTTAATCCAAGTTGACTCAGTTCTACCTAAGCCTAGATCGATTCTACTTAACTTGGACCTGACCATACTTGGTCTTGATCGGGTTGTGCTTGGCATGATCTTAATTGGGTAGGCTCAACTCGGTCTTTATCAAACTATGAATGACTTCGGCATAGTCCAACTCAATTGAATGTGGGTTGATCTCGACTAAATTAAATATGGATCCATCCAACTTGACTAAATGAGATATACTCATGCATCATATATTGATTCATCTTGACTTGTATCCATACCAATTCATTTCTATCTCGACCTAAATCGATTTGTTTTGACTTGTTCTCGAACTCACCTGCCTTGATTTTGGACCTTGGCCAACTTAGCTAAGCATGAGCCTATGAAGACTCAACTTGATCTAGGCAGGGGTCAACTTGCCTTGACCTGGGCCAAGGCTAACTCTACTCTACCTAGGCCTAAGGTAACTCACATATATTGGATTCAAGCCCAAACTGACTCATTTGGACCTAGGTCTGAGTCTTGACTCTACGTAGGTCTATATTGATTTAGTTTGACTTTGGTTAATTCAACTTGTACCCCAGTTGATTTGTCTTGACTTTGACTTGGATCAACTCGGTCCAACCTTGTTTGAGCCCAACCCAATTCTATCTTACTTGATCTAACCCAACCTAACATTTTGTAACTTGAAATGACATAGATGTATCTTAGATTTTTTATTTTCAAAATCTACAAAAATATCAAATATCTATACCAAATTTAATCCAAATAAATGGATTTGACTTAAGCTCCCAAAATATGGATTTTGATTTGAAATAAATCCATTTAAATAGACCTAAAATAATATGGATTTGAATAATTATGAATTGGATTTGACAATTTGAAATTTTTACCCACCTTTGGACAAAAGTGCAAGACACATGTCAATAAAAGATGATACTAACGCAAAAATGACTTATGACGTCTGCTCATGTACATATGATTAACAAAGATCAGACATAAAAAATGCGGGGTAGTAATTTATAAATAATTCGTCAATTTTTACGTTTGACATCTTTCCATCAGACATAACTTTTGATTTTTATGTCTGATCCTCTAAGCCATAACCTCTATAGCAAAACAATTATAGTGGATAATGACCATAACTACCTGAATTTGCAATTAGGTATGAAGACAAGGTTAGGTATGTACATACACGCCCCAACCCCATCCCGATATCATTTTAATACTCCTTTTTAATATTTTTATTTTATTTTTTTTACACAAAATATTTGACTCTCAATTTCAAGTGTTCAATCACACAAACCTTTAATTTGGTAGCTAATATAAACAACTTATATTTTTTTTATCCTAACTTTTGTTTCATTTGAAGAACTTTTATTTTGTCAAAATAATTTTCACTAATTATCTCTTAATAAATTGACTAGTTTGATATTGAAATTTTTTTCTTAAATCTACAAGGTACTTTTCATTTTATCATCTCTTTAACTGTATATTTATTTATTTTTTTTGCAATTTCAATAAATGGTATATGAAATTGTTTATAAGATACCCATTTGATTATTTTTACTTTTTTATATTTATATTTATTATTTATTTTTATCATGTAAAATATTATTTTTATTTTATAACTTATTTTTATCACCGTAATTATATAAATACAATTTTACTTATTATAGTATAATAATTTAATGGTACTGTGAGTCTTATTTACTATTGTTTAACATCTATCGAAATATATGTTAAAGTTTAAAACATAAAAAAATATTTTAAATTCAATTATTATTAATTTAATATTTATTTTTCATGTGATTTGGTTTGGTCGAAGGTCGGTATTATATTTTTTGTTTATAAGAAAACAATACTTTTCTGTAATAAATAAAGAAATAGATAGGTGTCAGGATATTAATTGTAGCATTTTAAAATTTTCTCTAATACGTTGTTTTTTTTTTTAGTTATATAGTTGATTCATAACTATATATTTATATCATGTAAATACAATACAATTTATGAAGGAATAAAAGCCTAAACTTTAAGAAAAGAAGGTGACTTAGTTTCTTGTGAGAATTAATATGTCAATTCAACGGAATAACTAATTTTAATACAGCCTGTGTTAAATAAAAACACGATGACATAACATGAAGAAAAAAAAAATAGCGAGGTCCTTGTTTCGGTGAAATAAAATTAATAATTCTCCAGCTAAAAGATAAATATTTTATTGGGTTATTAAAAGTTAATAAAAATATTTCATTAAAATCAACATGTTATAAAATACTATCACCAAGAAATAATAGACAAAGTGATAATATGATAATAAAGAGTGAAATTTGTGTATTATTAGCAAAACAAGAAGATGAATATAAAAAACTAACTATTATCTATATTTACATTTTTTTTTCTACTTCTGATTTTGAGTAGCACCCAAACAAAGCCCAAATAAAATATAGCCCAGTGGTTGATGTTTGTTTACAAATATTTATGCAATGCACAGGATTCATTCATGCGACTTTGTTCCATTGGAGTGGGCAAGAAAGTTTAAATGCCACGTTAGTTCACAATCACATTTACTCCGCGGTCGTTGAAACAAACAACAATTCAGATTTCAGACTATACCAAAATCGCATATAATACTTACAATTATTGCCAAACAATCTCTTCCATCTAATTCACTCCAATATATAGTTATTCTAAAATGAAAATAACTTCTCATACTTATTTATTTCAGATTTTTAATTGTGTGGCTTTGCTTCTTCTTTTCTCTTTGGATCTGTGACCACTGAGCTGTCAATAAATCACAACTTCGCAAAAATTAAATACAGTATAATAATATAAATAAATAATATATATAAATTTAAAGTAAACAAAAATTGAATCAATTATTAGCTGTTGGTCGTTCTTCTTCTCTTCTCTTCCCGTTCGTTCCCGTGCTCCAAACTTTTCCTTCTTCAACCTCTCAAATCTCTCCTTTTTTTTTCATCTTCTTCTATATCTTCGATCTCGCGCTAGCGTCTTTAAACGCTGCGTTTCGAGTTTCCGTTTTTCGCAACACGCACGTGCTTTTTATTCTCTGCGACTTCCGCTTCGTAGCTACAAAATCACGCAATCCGTAGTTTGTGAAATTTCGATCTGTGCGGTGGAGATTCTTCGCGGTGAGGTTGAGTCTCATCGGAGGGAGAGTAACGCGGGTTGCCGCGGGTGATGGCGGGGGAGGTGGTGGTTGGTGGCGGTGGTGCAGGAGGAAGAGGCGGTGGAATGTGGAGGGAGGTTCGATGAATTTGGGGGTGGGAGAATGCTGTATTTGAAGCAACCTAGGGTTTTTGAGAGCATGGAGTTGTGTGTTTTGGAGCATTGGTGGTTTTGTGCCTTCTCCTCGTGTTAGGTGGTGGTGATCGTTGTGTGCGAGAACGTTGGGTGATTTTATTGGCTACACTTTGCATGCGTTTTTGATGGTTTCCCTCTGAGCCCGAGGCTCGGGGGATCTGAATAATTGGGCGAAGGAGCAGCCATGGCATCTTCGGAGAATGAACCTTCTTCTCACTCTTCACCTCCTCCTCCTCCCGCAAATATTTGTATGCAAAAGTTCCGGCTATATGAGACTCTATCGGTGTGTATTTGTATGCTATTATGCACTTTTCTTGTTCTTTCCAATTTCCGTTTTTTAGTTGTTGTTGTAGTAAGGTCTGAACTCTGAACTCTGATTCTGCTGAGATCCCTTTATTTTTGTCGCAATTGATCGTTTCGTGTGAAAAATACGTTGTAGCTAAATTTTAGTTCTACGTCTTTATTTCTTGGTTGCTTATTGGCTGGCTTGTTCTGTATCGACGTATTGTAGAAGAAGAATTTTGTTTTTCCTCTTCCTTATAATTGAGTTGAGGGGCTATGATACGAAGGTTAATAAATAGTATTAGAAGTAAGGTCAATGCGCTTCTTTCTCGCTCACCATCGTATGCTGTGATGATATGCATGTTATCGAAGTTCTGTCGTATAGTTTCTCTAAATTTTTATTTTAACTTGTACATAAATTAATTTCAGTTTAGGGAGAAGTTAATTTTATTTTTTACTTATTTTTTTCTTAGAGGGACTTCTTGAGAAGCTCATCCGAACAAATCTTAATTTCTTGCTTTATTATAATGGTTTTTTACATTTCCAAAATAAATTTGACTGTAATTTTTATGGTATACACGTGAGCTTCTTTGTGGGTGATGCTTCCTATTTCATTTTACGCTAGAGTGCAATATGCCTTCACTTTAAAAGTGGGTCTTCTATGGCCTGTTTATGATTTAGACGATGTGTTTTACAATTGCACCGTTGAATTATCATGCCTGTTGTAATCCAATGTGTATATTAAACTTTGGATATCACATTTTGAGAAAATGCCGAGTTTCATGGTTGGATACTTTTGAAGTTGTGTTTATCAAATGTTTCTTTATTTAAAAGTTTTTTCCCTGTTTGTGCCACAGAACTTTTACATGATAGGAAGGGACAAGAGCAGGACTTATTGGAAAGTGTTAAAAATTGACCGTCTAGAGCCATCCGAGCTGAGTGTGCTTGAAGATTCCACCACATACACAGAAAGTGAATGTTCTGATCTGTTGAGACGTATACATGAGGGGAATAGGTCCACAGGTGGACTGAAATTTGTTACAACTTGTTATGGAATTATTGGTATGTTGATCTGATGTGTATTTTTCAGTTGACCTTTGAGAAGTTATGAATTTATATCTTGATTTGTTATTCTGCATCCAGGGTTCATAAAATTTTTAGGGCCATACTACATGGTGGTCATCACAAAAAGAAGGAAAATTGGTGCAATCTGTGGTCATACAGTATATGCTGTCTCAAAGAGTGAGATGATTTCACTGCAAAATCCTTCTGTTCAATCTAACATCGATGAAAACAGGTCTTTAAATTTTTGATGTTATATTGATTTTACTTTTCTAGTTAAAAAGAAAAACTGGATGTTATCGCAAGGGATGCCCATCATATACGTGCATTTATATTTACTATTTTGAAACAGAATGTTGCTTCAGATTTATTCTTTTTGTGTCGTCTTTCAATTTAAATTATTTTAACTGCCTATTGTTCATAAGATATTTAAAGTTAATAAGTTAGTGGAAAACTTGAGGTTAAAATTGCATCCCATCTCCTTGGCCTAAGTAAAAAGAATGTCAAAAGGTGAAAAGGTTTTTTTATTCATTATAAACATGTCTGCTGATTATTGAGATGTGAATTTTGATTACTTTTTGCTCCTTATAGAAATGTTGCATAAAATTGAATTGTTTGGTGATTATTCTTAATGCTTGCTATTTGCTACCATCTTTTGATTTAGACAAAATATTTTGTGCTTAATGTTTTGCTACAATCTCAAATTTATTGTTCTTAATGTTTTGTGCTTTTGTATTAACTTTTTTTTTCGTTCACTTTTTAGATACAAGAAGCTTCTATTAACGGTTGACCTTACGAAGGATTTCTATTTTAGCTACTCATACTGTATCATGCGTAGTCTTCAAAGGAATTTGTGTGATAGTGAAACAAGCCACGTCCTTTATGAGACCATGTTTGTCTGGAATGAGTTTTTGACTCGAGGAATTAGGAATCACCTCCAGAATACTATTTGGACAGTTGCACTGATATACGGCTTTTTTAAACAGGTGATTCTTAGTGTCTCTTAGTGCCATTGCAAGAATATATGATAAACTTTTCTCATTAAAGTGAATACCATTCTGATATGACTCATTCAAGTGACAAAAAAAAATATACTTTATTTTCTTGTTATTAGTATTAGTATAAGTGTTCAACACATCTAGATGACATTGCATCTTAAGTTTTCATTTCTGGGCTAGATACCTTCATAAGAATATGGTCATGTACTATTATCTCATATTCAGATCAAGTAGTTGTGCTGTGTCAACTCATGCTTGAAGTTCTAATGTCTATTTTGTGGCTTCTTTAGGAAACACTTGCAATATCTGGGCGGGAGTTCATTCTTACTCTCATTGCACGACGATCTCGCCATTATGCTGGTACTAGGTATGAAAGTTTCATTGTATTGAGTTTGTGTTCCTTATGCTCTAGTAATTTTTGTATTTTCTACCTGTTTTGACTTGTTGCCACGACTCTAATATAATTATAAAGAAATGGTCCATGGAATCCTTGTCTAAAATTTTTAATGGCATTAGTATTTGAAAAGAAATTTACATGATTAAGTTTTGACAAGCGAGCTCTTTGCAAGGCTTCTTAACATAACAATGAAAGCAAAAAAGAAGAGAGAAGGCAACATGATAGTCAAAGTTGCTTAAGTTGTGATCTGATGCGAGTCCTTAGTCCTCTCCCAATCAATACATTCACATGGAGTTTAGTATTTTTGGTATCATAACATACTAAATCAGCAGAATCGAGTTGGAATGGATGAATATTGACTCTGTTCTGGGTCTGGCGATACAGATCTCAGAGGATGAGAACCAACAAACCTTATGGATTGATGAACTGAAGCAATGATGGATGGGTGTGTTCAGAAACTCTTTGGTAGTGGTCGGCAAAGGTAGTGGCTAGATACAAGCTCTAATGTGCCATAATGCACTGTACAAATATTTGCTTTGGACCAGCAACTCAGGAATGAAGTCTTGTGGCTGCTTTGGCTATGATAACCCTTAGGTCAAAGGATATCTTGGAAAAGTGAATTTTAAGCATAACAGAAACTGGCTAGGTAAGGTGATATTTGCACCCACTTTTATATATTATAATTTGACCATTTCTATAGTTGATATAAGATCTCTAACACAACTCCTTACACCGAATATTGACATTTTGAATGTGGTAATAGATGGAGGTTTCATAATAAGTGGCATGATAGGCCCAAACAAATTTGACTTGGTCATATCTCTAGTTGATATGGGATGTTGAACAAACTCTCACTGAGGACTACACATCTTAAGTATGGAAATATATATTTATGGGTGGTTTGATAGCAATCCAATAATAGGTGACACAATAATTTCAACAACTCTTGCTTGGAGAAGTTATAATACAATTTTAGAAAGTGGACTTTAAGCCTATTCAATCTCGTAACCATCTTGGAAAGATGAGGTTTACACTCAATTATATACTATAATTTGGTCATATCTTTAATCAATGTGGAATTTTTAACACACGTCTTTACACTAAGTACTAGAGATCTCGAACATGATAATAGATATGGGTCTAATAAGGGGTGACATGATAGACCCAAACAAATTTGGTTTGGTTATATTTCTAATCGATGTGAGATCTTCAACATGATATGACATTGGGTTGGTCAAGGTGAAAGTGAAGCACCCCGCCAAACATGAGATTTGATTTGAGATGCATCACCACTGGTGAGAGAGAAATAATGCTATGACATAGGGGTTCTATTGGTAGGTTGTAAGTAAAAGCCTTGTCAAGAGGGACGTCGAGTGTCTCTTGGACACCTTGAGGGTTTCCCTTTTCACCCCTATGTTATATATTCTCTTATCTAAAGTGGCCTTTGGACCTACTACTCCTTTTCTAGGTTAACAAATTTTTTTTCATAAAAACTTAATGGAAAAATCACATATCTTGGTCTAATTTCTTGAGTTTTGGGTTTTTGGTCAAGGTTTTCATGATCACTAAGATAATAGTAAAATACAATCGGATTGAACGTGGGAAGAATATGGGTTCAACTTTGTGCCTTTTGCCATGGGAACTCTTACAACATTCAAAACTTGTAATTCCCTTAGGCCAAGATTATTTTTGCAAATGATATTCAACACCTTTATGACTCTTCTCATAAACCAGTATCTGTTGAACAAATGGATCTTGACATTTCTTCTTTTATTGTTAAAGCCCAATCAATTGCTAAGGAATTGCAGATGTTCTAAGAAGTTGGATAAGTTCTACATGGTTACGATTCTTCATGCCATGCACCTACATTTTGATCATGTTCTATACAAGGTCCTGACTGGTTTAGAAAATTCCATCAATGGAGTGTTATTATAATAATAGAAATAAGGGATAAATCATTTATAATCAGAATTTTTTACTTATTATCATGTTATATCTTTATTATTAAAAAGAATATCAAATCTTCTCTATTGTATTGATTCTATTTTATCAATATAAATTAAGTCACCCATTTTGTCTCAAACATACTGTTTCAACTCAAGGTTTCTTTCTTTCCTATAGTTTAACAGTCTGTTTGCCACATGTTATTTCAAGTTAGATTCAGGCTATTTTCAATGGCTGTGTAGCAGGGCTGTTATAATATCATTATCTTGTTCCCGTTTAGTAATGCTATACCCCTGTTCTGTTGTATTTCATGGTGCTACTATATATTACTTCTGGGTGGTATTGTGGACTGTAGCATGTGGAAAGAATAGAGTTCTTCATTTTATGTTCAGGTCGTATTAACTAGAACCCATCTATATCTGGTATATTCAATCATCCTTGGCTGTTTGATAGAATACTCTTAAAACTAGAAGATTGGACAAAGGTAAAGGCGAAAAAAGAAATTAAGATGGAAAAATGCAAGCAAGAGAAGATTGAACTTTGGTGCTGCTGGGTAATTGGCAAATTAACTAGCACTGGACTCAAGACCCATTTTTCGTTAAATTGCCTTATGTGCTTGTTGTTGTGGTGGTGTTATCCAATGGAGTAAATGGTTGACTTTTCTTTGAAATGATATTGTGAAGTGTTGCTCACTCTCAAATATTGTAGGATTTATATAAAACAAGAACTTACACACTTTGAATTTGTCCATGATCGAATGTTACCGACTGTCAAATATGTGAGGATAGGGTCATAATTACAGTATGGACTGATGAAGTTTCCCTATCATGGTTTGTTTCACCTGTTGCCCTATCAGTTGGCAGTATTTTCTAGACATCAAAGGATGATTTTCCAATTTTGTTTGTTCCTTTCAAATATTCATAAGAAAGCATTAAATACTCTACTTTCCATTTTAAAAAATTATATTGCAGTTACTCATTAATGGATGTTTTCCTTTTAAAGAATAAACAGAGAGCCTTTAAGGTTGTGGAGATATTATCAGATTCAGTGCCTAAAATACTCGGGCCTGTTTAATTTTAGTGCTGAATTGAAAAGATACTGCACTGATAATAAATTTAAGTGGAATTGCATATATTCATGGATACCTAATGTATTCAGGAGCAACCTTTTCCTTATGTAATCATTACATGATATTTAATTTTATTTATTATAAAATCTTGTTTATCTTATGAAATACAAATATTTTCCACTAATACACAAAAAATTAGAATTTTTTACAATTGGGGTTGAGTGCTGAGTTTTCCCATCAGACTCCTTACTAGAAATTCAGTGCAAGTTAATTTTACCAAATATACCAGCTTTACTTTAATTTTAGGTTTCTCATTTCTCCAAGCTCTAGTCAGGATTCTAATATTATATATTTGCCAGATTATATGTGCAACTTGCAACTTCATTTATGTGGTTATTGCTATGTAGGTATTTGAGACGAGGATTAAATGACAAGGGTAGAGTAGCAAATGATGTGGAGACAGAGCAAATTGTATTTGAGGATGTTCCTGAAGGTCTTCCCGTCCAAATATGCTCTGTTGTCCAGAATCGGGGTTCAATCCCCCTGTTCTGGTCACAGGAAACTTCACGTCTGAATCTTAAGCCTGATATCATATGTATGCCTTACCATTTCCTGAATACTAGCACTTTTCGAGTTATGTTTTTCTTATCTTCTCTTCCCCACCTAATGTATGAGGCACTATCTGTTTGCTTATGTTTTCACTTGGTCTTCGTCAGTGTCAAAGAAAGATCAGAATTATCAAGCCACCAAACTTCACTTTGAAGATCTCGTCAAAAGATATGGGAATCCCATAATAATTTTGAATTTGATAAAGGTAGTTTTTCTTCTTTGAAGGAGTTTATTTTATTTTTCCCATTTTATCAATTGTCTAATTTCCTCAATAAGCATTTTTCTTGTATTTTATAATAGAAAGGTGTTGATTTCTTCTGTCTTTTTTAATTTGGTTAGATTCTTAAGTAATTGATATTGTTACTATTTAACCAACAGTCACATGAGAGGAAGCCTCGCGAGTCCATTCTTCGTTCTGAGTTTGGTAATGCCATCAATTTCATTAACAAAGATTTATCAAAGGAGAACAAATTGAGGTTTCTTCATTGGGATCTTAAACATTTTCAGAGGTTAGTGTCTTATCCTACAATTTTTTCTTTTTAACAATTAAACTAAAATTGTTCTCTGAATAAACTAATATAGTTTTATGTTCTTTTTATCTGTTCTATTTCCAGCAAAGCTACAAATGTTTTACTACTTCTGGGGAAAGTGGCTACATATGCTTTAACATTAACAGGTTTTTTATATTGCCAAGTGTCACCAACTTCTAGACTCGAAGAATGTATAGAAAGACCACCTATTGAGTAAGTTTTTCATTTTCCTCCAACGTCTTTCACTATTTCGTTGAAACATTGGGTGTATTTGTGAAATTTCTAGAGGAAAGTATTAAGACAATGTACAATGATATAAAGTTTTCTGTGAATAGCATTAAGGAATGTTATTAAGGTGTTAATACATGTGCCGAGATAAAGGCATTAATATTTGACGTTACGTTCATCCACTGACATCTTTTGTTTATATTATTGATGTTAAGTTTCGCATATGACAATATTGATAAGGGAAGCTTTCAACCCACGAGACATGTTGATGTTGACAATGAAGATGGAAATAATTTAGAGAGGAAACCTAGTGGAGAAGACAACCATGCTAACGGAAATCATTTTGTTAAGTCACCCATGTTCCAGAGGGGGGTTCTTCGAACTAATTGTATAGACTGCTTAGATCGCACTAATGTTGCACAATATGCATATGGGTTGGCTGCTCTTGGCCACCAGCTTCATGCTCTGGGAATTATTGACCACCTGAAAATTGACCTTGATGATCCTGTAAGTGATGATTTGATGGGATTTTATGAGCGGATGGGTGACACTCTTGCACATCAGTATGGTGGTTCTGCTGCACATAAGAAGGTGATTACTTATGATGTTCTTTGCAATTGCTTCAGTTAGCACTTATATTTATCTAGGGAACTGACCTTTAAAATCTTTCAAATAAAGCTTATATTAACTTTATAATTGGTTTAAACTTTATAATAGACAAGATCATTGTTAATCTTAGTTTTTGAAGACAATTTTAGCTGGACAAAATTAAATAGATATACCAAAGGAGAAATCTCTATCAATCAGCCCAATGATAATTATTTTGTGGTTTACTGCCAATAATGCCAATTTAAATGTGTTCCTATGTTATCTGAGTTGGATCGTATTCAATTGTATTAGTAGTCTTGTTTGCTTTCTCATTTATAGGACTTGAGAATAGACTTATGTCTCGGATTGCGTACTTGCATCAGTTTCTGATTACATAAACAAACTTGGAAGTGTTACTGCCACTAATGATGACTATCATATAACATATAAAAAGTTGGAAACCTCATTATCCCTATTGGAGTTAAATTTTAATTTTTCAGAATGGTAATTCCATTATAAACTTGGTCAATCTTCAGAATTTTGGGTTTGGCTCCTATATAGTGCAAGATGTACCTTAACTTGGGCATAGTCCAGAGTTGTAGCTGTTGACTGGAAATCAATGATTGGGATTTTAACAACTTCACAATTTGTTGGACTGGTATTTTATAATAACCTTAACTATTGGTTTTCAATCAAGTATTATCTCCACTAACTCTATAATGTACCCCTGCAATTCACAGTAGCCCAATGACGATTTTCTTTCTTCCTCGGATGCTTTATTTTTTTTTTCATTGTTAAATGGGTAAAGTACATGTTGGAAAATGCTAATTGATTTGTTCATTGTATGGTCTTTTTCTTTAACTTCTTTTCCACTTTGCAATGTAGATATTCTCTCAGAGGAGGGGACAATGGAAAGCTGCAACACAATCCCAGGAGTTCTTTAGGACTCTTCAACGATATTACAGCAATGCTTACATGGATGCTGAGAAGCAAAATGCAATTAACATGTATGTGCCACGGTCATGTATTTCTTAACTGTTTATTATCTCCAAGTAATATTTTTTTCCCGTGGTTGGATTCAAAGCTTGTCTTATTACTCCACTTAGCGTGCTTGATGTGGAACTTGAGTGCCTATAATACCCAATTTTCCATTAATAGCCCCCTACCAAATTCTCAACTGGGAAACGTAGAGAAGAAAAACGTTAGAGTTGAGCGAAAGTCTCTCTCTATGGGTTGTACTTGGTGTATCCCTAATAAATGAATTTCCTTTGACTGTAGTGAGTTGTGGAGGTAGTTGCACTGGCATTACGTACATTACTGCACTTATTTTTATCTAGTACAAATCTTAACCTGTTTCTGGATTTGCCGAAGTTTCCATATTTTTCACTTGATTGTGACCTTATGCTATCTCCATTTTAAATTATCTATACTAGTTATAATTTTAATATATTATTATATGTTCCAGTTTGCAAAGATTGTCTCTTTCGTGTTATTAATCAATTAATTATTGTCTCATAATAGTAAACTAGTCTTCCTTTTTCTTGGCACAGATTCCTGGGGCATTTTCAGCCCCAAGTGGGTAAGCCTGCTCTATGGGATTTGGGTTCAGATCAACATTATGATATAGGGAGACATGGGGATGATGATGCAAGGTATTTGAATTTAATATATGTGCACACCCTTTTTTCTTTCTTCATTCGGTAAATACCTGGGATTTTAAGAGTTTGTCCATGTGAAATTTCCTACCTCAGGTATAATTCTTAAAACATTCTCTTTGTAAATAATGAAGTAAAGGAACTAAGAGTGAATTTTGAGATGAGATCTAGTAAGCCCAAGCCCTAGCCTGTTGTAATTATTCATATAGCTGTTCTTAAGAAAGAGTCCTTCCTATATAGAGGCGTGGGATAATTAGTTGTTGGCATGAGTGTCAAGTGCCAACTTTCTGATGATATACATTCTTTCTCATAGTGTATCCTTACTTACATCGGTCATGGTTGTCTATACTCAGGGAAAATAGTATCCTGTTCTTCAGAAATTTATAGGTTCTTCACTTGACTGGAACATTCTTTGGTTCACCACTTTAGCGTGGTTTATGATGAGTGTTGGGAATTCCAGCATCACCTGCCACAACATTTCTTGGAGTGCAGCTCATGCGGTTTATATATTTTTTGGACTACTTCGCTTAATGCAAATAGGTTTTAAGGTGAAAGCTAACATGGTATCAGATCCTGTACCTTACCTAATAATTGCCTATAGGCTTGACTGGTTTTGGTAATCTATCTGGAAAGGGTATTGGGAAGTCCTATATCACCTACCTCACTTCTTAGGGTGTGGATAATATATTTATTGGAGAACTTTGTTTTAATGCCAATCGGTTTTTAGATGAAATTTGACAGAGTGTGGTTGACATGCTAGTAGTGCTTTTGGCAACTTACATGGTGAACTGCTTTTGCCACTATGTTTTAAAAATAGAGTATATGATTGAAGTTTATAATTTCGATAGGAAAAACATGAACAATTATTAGAACTCGGTTTATGACTGACTAATCTTATCTTTGTTGTGCACATTTGGCCCAAAACATAATCTGAGTTTCTATGTCAATGCATATTAAAGAGATTGGGCGTGAGCTTTGTCAATCTTTTGTAAACAAGCCTCTTAACTAACTCAAATGCAGCAACAAGTGTGATTTTTGAAGATTTATGGTAAATACTGACTTATTTTGCATTTTCACGTATGCAAATCTGTCTGCTAATGAAGCCTGGCATTTTTTAACTGTGGTATAACAGTCATCAAGTTGCTGTTAGAATTTGCTACGAGGATTTAAAGTGTAGCTGTGGTGATTTGTGGGAATAGCTTTTAAATCCATTTGTGTCGTAGATGGAGGGTTGGTGAATCATTTTAATTTGAAGAGTTTAAGTGTTTTAAAACTTGGATGGCATGTTTCTGTCTGGGCATTAGCACTGTGACATGATCTTTATTTTTTTGTTAAATGAGATAGCATATAATTTGACACTACAAAATCATTGTGGGCTTTTTGTGAATATCATTAAGTTCTTGGCGATGCAGCTTATGTGGTCTGAATTATGAATTTTAGGTCATTTGTCAAAAGGTGTTTCTCGGATGGAAGCATCATTCATGGCAGGTTTCCTACGTCATCCCCAAATCCAAATATTGAAAAATTCTCAAAGCTAGGTTTGCAGAACCACTCAGAAGAAGGAAACAATGATTTTTGTGACTCATTTGCTGAAATTTCAACATTTGAGAGTGACATCGCATTTTCAAGGTTTGTAATTGTAATTATTAATGTGATGTGACTGTTAACATGTAATCCAGTTACCATATATAGGAAGGGACAAATTAAGTCACAGTAAAATTACACCTAATAGTGCTCCCATAAGGTGAAGTCCCAGATTCAAATGCCAACTCACTGTTTACCCAATTGGATAATCTAGTTTTGAATAAGTATGCTTAAAAATTATAATTTTGCTTTACTAATCCATCTGACTGAGATAAGAAAGTGTTGATACTAGATAGATGATTTGATAATGTGGCTTGTGGCTCTTATCAAAACAACAAAAAAGAATAATGTGGCTTCTGAATATATTGTAAACAGAGCATTGCTTAATTGCTTTCTCTTGAATAGTTAGTTACGAGATAGTTATAATTTGTACAGCTGTCAGCAGAACAGATCCCCTATAAATAGCTTGTAACGACTTTTTCACCAAGAAATAACAGCTCAGTTTGTTTGTGTATCTCTTACCTGTTTTTCTGTTTTTTTTCTCTCTATTTCAATATTGTATCAAGAACTTAGTGACCCCTATGGCTGATAAGAATCCTAATTCTACTTCCCACCTCCGTCCCAGTGACCTCCCATACCATTTGTGAAAAACTCAATGAATTACTCTTTGTTCTATGGCAACTACAGAACTTATCAGTCAACATATAAACAGTCTTGAATATTTTTTTTGTCTTCTCATCATAGCATACCTTTTTTCTTGAGAACGCAAGTACCTAAATCAAGACTGTCGACAGGATATGTTTTTGTGATAGGGTAGGTTTGTTCTTCTATTTGAGGCAGTCTCTGTAATTATAATAAAACATATGAACTGAAAATAGAAAATAGAAAATAAACACCTCTTGCTTCTTGCTCGGTTGATGACATATTCAGTTATTTTCTGCTTCGTTATGTCTATCTAGTTATCTTATGAATGGTTTGCTATTCTTGTTTTTATAGGTACGCTCCCACATTGCCTCGTCGACAGCTTTTTGGAGACGCACCAAGAGAGCGGTACATTGATAGTGAACATATTTCACATTCTGCACATGAGGTCTCATTCAGCAGTTCCAACTTTCTTGACCTGGATTGGCTGTCTTCTTCAGCAAATTCATGTGAAGAAGAGCCATTTGAAAGGTAATGCTGAATCGCATTCCAGTGAAGCATTTACATATCGTACCTATAGAGATATGTATTTGTTAGAATATTTTTTTATTGGGAGTGAGAGTTATGGAAGCAACAAAATGAGTGGGGAAGGGTAAATGTTGAATATATTTGAGAATTACAATCTTGGGTTAAGAATATGTGTGCAGGGTGTATGATGTACATAAGCATATCACACATATCTCCGAAGTAGATTTACTTAAGTTAAGTTGCATTGTATAATATCTCCAAATAAAATAATTATTGTAAGGCCTATTGATATTGAATGCAGGTTTTCAATTGCCAATTCTTCTATTGCTGGGAGTTCTTCAGAAAATGTTATTAATGGAGTTATTATCGGAGGAGATACTCCCTCCACCAGCGTTCTAGACTCAAACACTAAGGTACCGGCCCTTCTGACATGGTATTTATGGAGCACGGGCATACTACTTCTATGATACGTTAGGATAATGGATGAGACAACTATTTGAATTTGAAGTAAATTAAATTTCTTTTGTGGTACTTATACATGTTTAGTTTATTATCACGAGCTTATGATTTTCATTTAGTTTTTTTATGATATCTCAATAAACATGATGCCTCATGTTTTTTGGGGAGGGTCTTCCTCGATAACGACAGGTCAAGAACATGACATGTATCGATAGTTATGTTGTGCCGTGTTGATCTGATTGTAGAAATGTATTTGGTGCACAATATTACTGATTTAGGATCATAATAGCTCCATGTCCGTAATTAGTCCTGAAATAGATGAAAGTGAGTTTGACTTGTAAATTGCTTTGGTCTTTATTTCACATTTGAGATGCTGATTCCTAGTAATATTCTCAGGGAAGAGAGCGAACTGGGTCAGAGTTATCCCACCGTGATGCCCAGTCCAAAGTTCTAGAGGAATATCCTGATACTTTTGTACAATGGGTGAATAATGGACAGACACTTTGCAATTGAATTTTCACATAAGGATCCCTCGCATTTATATATAATGTAAATTTATTTAATTGACTTGGCTTGCTCAAAAGATGGCTAGTGAAAGAGACTTGGGTGAGCTAAACATATGCGATACAGGAGCCATCGTAAGGAAAAAGAATATATATACAGGCTTTGGAGCAGGCTCCTCTGTAAGATGCTGCTCTCGGAAGAAATCCTATCGACTTTCTTGGTATTGATTTGCAGCAGCATTAATTCTGTCCTAACAATCTCTCAATCAAATCTTGAGGTATAGTAGGACAGAGTAAATAGCAAAATGTTGTAAAATTGGTTTTTTTCTTTTTTTCTCGCAGGAGCTCATTGTATTTTTCTTTCGTCAGTTGATGATCATTTTAGGTGCATTTGTTGTAAATATTGTTAACTTGTTTGTCTGAGCTCCACTTCTAGAATTGCTAAATAATTAATTCTTTTAAATAATTCCGCTTCTTGTAATGTATAATTCTCCCCGCTATCATACCAGCGGTGATTTAAGCTTCCATCTCCTGCTGCACTGAAGATCTGGAGCGAGGTGTCCTCTGGCCTGGAGTTGCATATTTTCCCTTTTCCATTTTAAATTTCATTTTTTATGTCCATTTGTTAATGTATGAACTTTTACGGAGTTTTGATCAATTATTCTGAACAGCTTCTCCCACCAATTTCGTGTTTGCATCTAAATATTGTAGTAAACTTCAAATTGAATAAAGACACTTTTTCAGGTTAAACTGATATAATTGTGGACATTATACCATGATAGAAAAAATGGAAAAGGAGAAAAAAAGTAATGCGTATATTAAGTTTCAGTTTCAATTTCAATTTTGAAGTGGTTGTACGGTAAGAGGCAGAAGTATAAATGAAAAGATTCAGTTTTAGGTGGGTATACCCGCGCGGAAAAGTAGCCGTTGGAGCGATTAAAGAAGGAAGAAAGAAAGATGTTGAAAGTGTTCGGGCGGCAGAAGCAGTCGCGTGCGTTCAAGGAGTACTACTTGGAGTGGTTCAACACCCTAAAGAACAACCTCCTCCCCCTCCTTCGCCGGTCCATCGCAGGTGAGTCATCCACCATCCTCTCCAGCCACGTGGAGATGCTCCACCAGCACTTCCAATCCTACTACCACGCCCTAGACGCCGCCGCCACCACAGACCCCACCCAACTCCTCTCCCAGGACTGGCGCAACAACCTCGAAAAACCTCTCCTCTGGCTTGCCGATCTCCACCCCTTCCTCTTCACCAACCTCGTCCGCTCCTTCCTCCACCAACAATCTCCCCCCGAGACTCACCGAAACAACCCCCGCCGCCACCTCCCACTCCCCTTCCCCGACCGTCCATGGCATGTAGCCCTTGCGTGGAGCAACTCCTCTGACTCTCTCACCGCGTGCATGGACCAGATCGAGTGCCGCCTCCGCCACATCGTCGCCACCCTCTCAGACCGCCTCAAACACGCCGAGAGCGCCTTCATGGAGTGCGTCGTGGGGAACTGGTTCCAGTGCTGGGAGGAGCAGAATATTGCCGCCGGCAAGGAGGCGGTGGGCGCGGACGTTAAGGCGCATATGGAAGAGGTGGTGAACGTGGTTCTTTACGCGAACCGCGTGAGGCGGAGCGTTCTTGTGGACATCATGAGCGCCACGACTGTGTACCAGGCCGCGCTCTTTTTTGAAGGCCTGGCCCAATTCCTTATTGGGTTCAGAGACCACGACCTCCTGAACGCCGTTGAACAGTGCAAGGTCTTGCCTAACGCTAAACACTCTCGCACTTCCTCTCACTGATCCATACCCTAACCTATCTATTTCTTTCTTTCCCCTCTCTTTTCATCATTCTCCATTCAGCCTTCATTCCATAAAATACTTATACATTCATCTTCTTTACAACTGCTTAAACTTGCTCCTGCATTTCATTTCATTGATACGCTTCACCTTTCCTTACCATGTCAATGTTGATACTGAATGACACTTTTTCAATTCACATTTTATCAATCAATTCCAACCATTTCATCTCTATATTTCTTCATTTTTTTTTTCATAAGCTGCTTATCTTTCTTAGTTTCTTTGAAAAAATGTTTAAATTCAAATCTCTCACCCCCTTTAGGACACTATCTTTTTGCATGTGTCCGTATTGATTGTTTGTTAATTCTTGTTCAGTAATGAACTTTTTTCTCTCCTTTTTCTTGAGAGTGTCAATATATTAAAATTCTTAAGTTTTGACATCATATACATCATTTCAAAAATCTCCACAGCTTTCAGCAGGTCCCTTATTAGTGAATGAATAACCAAAAAAGGAAAAAGTTTAAACAAGTTTCTTTATAAACTTCTTTTAAAAAGATAAAAAAGGTCATATAGAAAGGCAATTTTTTCCTCACCCCATGTTTTCTTCATCTCGGTTGCATTCAGAGGCATCTTAAATGAATGAATTAACAAATTCAACGTGTACTTTCTTTTTAGCTAAAAGGTTGGCGTAATTAAGTCACTATGTTTTTATCCAACTTCATATCACAAACAAAATCAATTTTTATAAAAGAACAAAAATAAACAACAATATATAAAGCAAGTTTATCATGCGATCTAATTTATCAGTGTTTTCTGGCTATTGATAAAAACTAAATGTATGAAAGTCTTTTGCTAGTTATATAACTTTACATGTGAGCAATGGTTTATTTATATTAGGGTTTTTAAACTGCAAAAGGTAAGTTTTTTATTACAAAAGAATCATTCACCCAAAAGGATGCCTAAAGTATCCATAAAGAAAATTGCCTCCTACTTTATATTAGGTAACTCACCATGCTTTATATGCGTCTATGCATTATAATCTCAACCAAACTTAAAACATACCATAAAAAATAATTCAAAAATTCAATAATTATATACATATATATATGAGTGAAATGAAATATAAAGTGTTAAGACAATTATGTATATAATTTTTTATATAAACAATCGAATGAAGAATTTCCTTTATACAAATTATTGTCATCCTATTACGTCCTTAATATAAAAATATTTTTTAGTGTATATATTTTTAATAAAATACACTATTCGTTTTTTTCTTAATATATTTATTTTTTAAATTATTGGAATTTATGTGTAAGTTCATCATGTATAAAAATAAAAAAAGTTGAATAATATATATAAAAAGAATCATAAATATAATAATTTAAGGTCTTAAATCGAAGATAATGTTATACGTTTTTAATGATATGTAGTGATTAATAAATATTTATTTGTTCTCTTACCATTATGAAAAAGAAAATTCTTTGTATATAATATACTATATTAGTAGTAGGTTTCGACATACTAAAATATTTAAAACTTCAAATTCGAAAGAAAACATACTTATGACTGACCCGAATAAAACTGAAAAAATATTCCTTCACATCAATAATTATCGTTTAACAAATCCTTAGAGGTAAAATCCTCTCAACAAATATTAACTTTTATATTTATAAAAAGTAAATAAATTTAAAGAGTAGTATTAAATAAGAGTAAAAACTTTTTAAACGTCAAAATATCATTCTCCAATATAAAATTTTCAAATTTAAAAGAATATTAATTGTTTAATATATGAAATATATTCGAAAAGGAAAAAGGAGGGAGAAAGAGATGGTAATAGTTATCTTTTGGGAAATGAGAAACCCAAAACTCATGAGAGCCCATCATTGCAACAAATATGATTCAACTCTCTCACTTTTTCTTTTCACTTTTCAAATGGCAAATGATTTTTGGCATACCAAAAGGAGCTAAAATTCAGAAGAAAAAGTCAAATAAATATTCCTTCATCGACAAATGCCAACGATTCACGTCTTATCAAACTACATATATAGTTCTGTGCCAAGTTTACTCAATCAAATTCCTTCAACTCACTTTCTATTCTCATTATTGTAACATTTATTATTGGGTTTTGGAGGCCACAGATGATGGAACAAATTACACGATTCCCATTGGTCAAAACCTGCAAAGAACTCGAATCTTTATTTTGTAGCACAAATGTCAGATACAAAATAAAACACTTTCTGGGTCTTTCTGTCATTAGGGTTTATCAGCACGATAAAAGGGAAAGCTTTAATCGCCAAGTGCAACCACAGACAACGTGGAACTTATCGAAATTGAAACCCTGATCGGGAATTAGTGGAATGACAACCTCTTAAAACACGAGGTGGCCATCATCATCTTAAATTCTTCCATTTTTGAGCATCTCAGCAATTTGATGCTGTGCTGAGCCAAACCTAAGATACTCGATTATGTATTCCACCTATCCTTCGATAGGTTTGTTTCAGTTATAGGCTTCTTTCACATGTGATCTTCATACTCACAGTACATCACAATTGATGCAAGAGACTCCACTTCGATTACTCATAGATAACCATAACTGTTCTGGTCGAAAATCCATTGGGATAATGTCGTTCAAGAATTTAAAAATTTACACAATATTTTTACAAACGATGTAAATGTTTTGACTTTAAATCGTTCAAATCAAATAGCGTTGTTAAATATTATTCACTTTAAAAAATACATTAATTAACTCAAAGAAAAATGTATTTAAATTAATTAGTTCTGTCTGTTTTACTTTTAAAAGATACAGTACAGGGTTGTTTATATACCAAAACAATTACTATTATTGTTTAATAGATTAAATTAAACTTAAATTCTACCTTTAATTTAAATAATTAATATTTCAATTACGAAAGTAACAAATCAACAATTTATTTTTATAATTTTATCATAAACTTATCTATTTTTAATATAAATATTCAACGTAAATTGAATAAATAGTATTACCAACTCTCATGCTCACATTATCTCATCAAATAGAAAATGTCAAAGTTTTTATTTTTTAACCATGCACACAAAATTGAAATTCTTATTTATATCAAAGTTTGATACATTTTGATTTCTAAAATTATAGATCTAATTGACAGTCATCTCTATCTCAAAATTTGATACATTTTTATTTTTAAACTTAAAAAATGAATGTATATAGTCTTTTTAATCTAATAAAGTTAACTTTTTCCTTACTTGTTAAAGGGTGTTTTAGGTTATCATTTTAACACATTGCTACTCAAATGATAACCAAAAACATCATTTAAAACATAAGAAGAAAATATTAACGTTATTGGATTAAAATACTATATTCATTCATTGTTAAAGTTCGAAAACCAAAATGTATTAAACTTTGGGACAAAGATAAATTTTAATTGTGTCCAAATTTAAGAATCAAAACGTATCAAATTTTGAGACAAATAATTTTCAATTTTGTATCAAAGTTTAGGGACTAAAAACCTATTTAGTCCAATAAAAAAATATTATTTTTGAAAAATGCATCATAAAAATTGAGAATTTATAATAGAAATTTGGAATTCTAAAAAGAAAAACCACATTATTGTGTTACTCTTGAATACACTTTTTTTTAAAGATATTACGAATAAGTTTGTACAAAGAAACCTAAAATAAAGTAAATGTAAGGAGTTGCAAGAAATACGTTGATGGAAATGAAGAATTGTGTGGATGTTGTTAAGTATGAAGTTATTGGTAACCAGCTAAAAAGAAGAAACAACTATCATATTCAAAAGAACTTATCTCAAACGCAATCTCACGCCAGGAATTGGATTCTACGTTTCATCTTTCCTTACTAAAAACAAAAACAAAAAAGTAGCTATCACTGTGTACTGCACCCTCCCTCATATACAATTTTTAATTCTCACTTTGCAAACCATTAATTGTTATGATTTTGCATGTGAATCAGTAATTTAGGTGACACTTTAATTGCAAGAAAAGTGCTTTTGCTAAACTAACTAGCAATGAGCGGCATTATTGGAGATCTGTGTCCCACAAAACCATCTTCATAACTCACTGATTTTGTTTAGGAATATTATCAAACACTTGGTGATCAACCACCACCACCACTTCCTCTCTCTATTATACATTTCAGCAGAATTTGCTTCAGAAGTTAAGTTCACTGTGCTTTTTTTTATCATTTTGCTTAAAATGCACGCTCACACATGTGTTCTTGTTTCAATTACTTTTTAGCCTCTGGATCTCATCTTCTCCACCAATCAAAGTACTTTAATTATCATTTAAGGTGCCACTTTATTTTTTCAAACCGAACAAATGTTTAAATTGATTCTTGAAATACGAGTGTCTTAGTTTATAGGTTTCTAATTACATTTCCATTTATATGAATCTAAAAAAGTGTATTTTTTTTTGTCAAGAATATAACAACAAATTTATGTTCTGAATCTAAATAGACTTATATATAATAAATATATATTTTAAAAAAATTATTTGCATAAACATTTTAATTAAAAATCAATCATGATCATTTTGAGCATTTACTCATTCAAGAAGGATTACCATCTAAGTTTTTCTAATGTTATTAAAAAGGAAGTGATAACATTTTTTTTTCCCAATAAGCACCAATTTTTGTTTGGTTTTATACTTTTGAACTTAATATCAAATAAAGATCGGATATTTCACATGTATATTAGGATTGGTTATGATTTAACGAATCAAATATGAAACAAATGAGAGTCATTATATTTAAATATCTGAAATTAAAAAATATATATTAAATAAATAAGTAATCTCATAATTTTATTAAAGTGATATATTTTATAACATATAGTTAATAGGATATCTTTTAATAAATTTAAAGAGATGTAACAAATTTTTTTATTAAATTTATCCTATATTACACTCTATTATTCAGTATCTTTGATGCAAAACTTGTCTCATTCTTTTATCATTTTAATTTACTTACAAATTAATTATATAATCAATATTATATATTTATAATTGAATTTTTATATTTTAGTTCCTCTAATAAAATATTATAACTTTATTACTATCATTAACTGCCACAAAATATTATTAAGTTGTTAGATTATGAATCAAACTTGATCAATCACAAAAAAAAAAAAACCAATAAACCCCCACACTAATTGAATAGTTTCCAATACCCCAAAAGTAGAATATGAAAGTTGATTTGATAATTGGGAACAACAAATGAAATATTGGTACATGCTCTTCTAACTATAGAGAGTGGAGCACTCTCCAAGATTTTCTCTTGATCTTTTAATGGGGAGGGAAAGAAAAAAATAGGAATAATAAATCTTGTTTTCACATATGAAAATCATAACCCTTTATATAATTTCTATCATTTATTTACTTAATTTCAATATTTCTAATTTGACCTTTTCAAATTAAAATATTGTTAGTATCTACACATTTAATATATTATAATATGTATATGCTCTTAGTCATAAAATTAATTAATTAAATTACTTTAATACTTTGACTAATAATATAATAACTTTAATACATTTAATTATTTATTATATATATATATATATATATATATATATATATTTTCTTCCTGCTATGTTAAATGTGGCACTTATCACCTTGCTTTGCACCCACTGTTGCCTGCACCATGCTGTCTTATACTTATTTATTTAAACTTTCACTCGCACACCAATCTAATCACTATACGCATGTTCCATGAATCACTTTGTTTCTTGGTTGTTGATGTGGTCTTTGGTTGATATCCTAAAACACTGTTACCAGATTAATCTCTCAAGTTAAGATTATGATTAGTGAAGTCTACCAAAACAAGATGTTAAGTCAAACACGGTAATTAGTGAAGCACTATTTAATATGCATGGCATCACAATCTACTATTTTTTTATTGTCAGTTTTGGGAGCAATGTGAAGTACTTAGAGCTTACGTAAAAGCATATAAAAGAAAAATGAACTCCTTTTGATTGCCCAACTATAACTGAAAACTCCAAACTAAATTTTGATTGAGATGTATACCTATAACATTTATGTATTTATACTTACAGATCTTCCTTTTTAAAATATTAAATAAATAAATAAATGTAAATTTAAATATTGGAGAAAATTTTATTTTTATAAATCAGCAGTTTTTTTTTTTTTT
>Ga0214545_1002946_pt1 | contig 32748 bp, 18 predicted proteins | sample CNSS4metaG_FD_160064 | JGI IMG/M metagenome (GOLD analysis project Ga0214545, IMG submission 160064) | Root nodule microbial communities from cowpea collected in UCLA plant growth center, Los Angeles, California, USA - CNSS4 | ecosystem: Host-associated > Plants > Roots > Nodule | place: USA...
TTGTACCTATAAATAGGACTCGTCCTATCAGTAATGATACACACATAAAAACAGAAGTTGCTCCCTACTCTCTAATTCTCTATTCTTCCTCTCCTTTGTCTCTCTTATTACCTTTATTTTATAACAAATAAAGACTTTTAACATAATTATAGTATGAAATTTCACAAAACAGTCATTAATCTTTTATGCTATTCAAATTCACTTGCCCAATCTATTAAATTTGAGATATGAACATTAAATCAAGTTAAATAGAACGGCTAATTAGAATGCAGAAAAAAACCATAAATGGTTTTGAAAATTATCAGATGCCATTTAATTTAAAGTTTTAAAAAAATATATAAAAAATTTATTGAAATAATAAATAATTACTTTAAACATTAAATCAACCACATTTTATTATTAAATAAATAAAAAAGTAAATTTCAAAATAAGACAAGACAAGGCAAGGCAGTTTATTCAACTAAGACAAGGCAATTATAATCCTATCTTTTTGACCAACTTTCTCAAGTGGGTTCTGAAAATTTGCATGCAGATTTTATTAGTTGGAACAACCTTGAAAGTGTTGCGCCATAATTAATTCACTAGAGTGGCACTGATTAATGAAGGTTTTGTTTTATGTTTGACCAATTCTATAACAAAATTATTAAGATTATTACGTAGTATTAAGGATTTTAGCCATCAATTGCATAGTGATTTAGCATTTTTAAGATATTTGAACCTTTCAATTGTGCCATAATTACAAAGCTGTTATTGTGTTTTTCTTTGACCTTATGTAATGTAGTTAGAAAAACACAACTTTTTAAGTTGATTTGGTGCATATACATGAAGGTAATTGGAATTTGGATGCATGTATTTGTTCGTCAATCACAATTACATGTTGGTGGGGAAAAAGGTTTTCAAATTCAGTAAAATTAATTAGGGCAGCTTTATTTGATAGTTTATGATAAATTTTGATTTCAAATAAGTTTAAAATCAATGTTTTGGGAGAAGACTTTTTGTATCCTAGTTCAAAGCATGAAAAGTTAAATTTAGTAATTATAATGATGAGATGGTAAGTTTATTTTTTAGAAGGCAAATATAACATAATAAATTAAAATTTTTAATTGTAATAATATGACTCTATTATTATTTTTCTATCATAATAAAGTATTATAATTAACATGCTAATATCGACGCCACAACTATGAATGCATAACTTCCTACTAAAGAAAATAGAACAAAATTAAATCACGTGTGGAATTAGGAATTGATAAAATCAAATCTTGAAAACCTTTCTTATTTAAAATACATCAAATCTTGAAATATTTATCACTTTCTTTTTAAGGAACATCTTATTTTTAAATGATATTATTATGTATTGTTAAAATCTTGAGCTTAAATGTTACGAAATATTTGATTTTTTCATTAGTATTTTGAATGTGATTTATTTTATCAGATATGTTATTTTAAGTTTTTAATACTATTAATCTTTTATAATATTATTTTATATGTATTTTAATTATCTGTATTATTTTATTAACACCAACTCAATCATAATTTAACTACTGTTCCACCCTGCAAATCTTAAACGGGTGATTTCACCTGCAATGAAAAGTTCCGTTTTTCATAAACTTCTATTAACGTAAACTAAAAGTAACAAGAATAGAATATGGGAAGTAAATACCAAAATAACAACTTCTATTAATGTGATTCTATTTTTTTATTTATTTCTTTCTAAACAACATTCTGATAATTTCAAAATCTTACCTTTTTAGTTCTTCTTTCTCTGTGCTGTGTTTCTGTACTAACAAACACAAAGTAAATAATATTTAACAGAGGACTCAAAGTCAATCCAGAACAAAAGTCTTCTGCGGTGTGCAAATCACTGTTATGTTAGGTAAACTCCTCAAGCGATTTTGCAGATTTGATCTGTGTGTGTCTATTGTCTCCACCACTTCTTGTTCTGTCAATAATACTCAGTTTTTTCAACTTTTTCTAGATGACCGAATTGTGGTATGATTCTTCAAAAGAATCCAGAAAAGATAAATAACCATTATTTATTTTACTATAAGAGATCAATCATCATTTCTGATATAGACAATATCACATCACTGACAAAAGGTCAAAGTAATATTTAAAACAGATTCTAAAATATGTTCCAACCCACATGACTATATAATACGGCACTAACTATTTTATTTCACATTCTGAAAATTGAGCTTACATTATTTTATAGCCATCTTCCACTTTAAATATTATCCTCTTCTTTCTGCATCCAATTCATTCAGATTCAACAACAACCATGGGTATGGCAGATGCAAAAGAAAGGTACCACTTTCTCTCTTCATGAAGTCATGGATCCAACATGCTATCTGCATACCCTTTTGCTTCTAGTGTATGTAATTTGTATTTGGTGATTAACATTTTAAGGATTTGCTTTTGTTTTTTCAGATATGCTGTTGTGACAGGTGCAAACAAAGGGATAGGATTGGAGACTGTGAAAGGGTTGGCCTCAAATGGAATCAAGGTGGTGCTCACAGCCAGGGATGTTAAGAGGGGTTATCAAGCTGTTGAGGAATTGAAGAAAGAATTTGGCTTTTCTGGCCTTGTGCTGTTTCACCAACTTGATGTCACTGACCCTGCTAGTATTGCATCTCTGGTTGAGTTTGTGAAGAACCAGTTTGGGAGACTTGATATATTGGTAAGATTTTGATGTTATGTTTAATGTTCTGAACTATGCTTTTCCTTTTTTTACTACTTTCTCCTTTTTTTTGTGTGTAAAAGGAGTTTGTTAAACTTTTTATGTCTATGACAGTGAGTGGAATCTTGCATTGTGTTTGTGCCCCCACTTAGTTGTTTCAATTGAATAATATGATTCACAAAATACCATTTGTCTGGTGATTCTGATGCAGAACACTAGTGATGAACAGTGTTTATCCAATATCATCTTCTTAATGGTCCAATTCTCCACTTTTCCCCCTAATAAGTCTTCCTATGACTGAACTACATATTTATAATAAGAATGGTGCTCACAATTCTACAAGCTTGCAACATATTTTGATTGATCTGCAAAATCAATGAGTTTGTATTGGTGAAAAGTGCCTGATCTGGCTGACACCAACCTGATTCAGAGTTTATCAGACTAAGTTAAAAAACTTTTTCTTGATGATGTTGAAAAATCTGAATGATTCACCATAGCAATAACCTGTGTTTGTTTTTCTTTAGATGAAGGATCACTGAACAATTTTGAAATTCATATGCAGGTGAACAATGCAGGAATCAATGGTTTCAACACAGATGGCATGGTGCCATCAAAAATTAACTGGAAGGAGCTACCTCAAACTTGTGAGATGGCTAAAAAATGCCTCAGAACAAACTACTATGGAGCTAAGGAAACAACTGAGGCATTTCTTCCCCTTCTTCAGTTGTCCAATTTACCCATGATTGTTAATGTTTCCTCTGAAGCAGGACTTTTAAAGGTACCAAAAGCAACATAATTTTGAACCACTTTAAACAAAAGATCTTTTTTATCAGTTTATACTTCTTATACCAATTTGAACCAATTTGAATCAATTTGAAATCTGATGTTATAACATGGTGTGTTTCAGTACATATCAAATGGATGGGCAAGGAGGGTGCTTGATGACACAGAAAATCTGAGTGAAGAGCTAATAGATGAGGTGCTGAGGGAGTACATGAAAGACTTGAAAGAAGGTTCTCTAGAAAACAAAGGGTGGCCAACCTACTTGTCTGCATATATGGTCTCAAAAGCAGCAATGAATTCATACACAAGGCTTTTAGCCTATAGACACAAAAAATTATGCATCAATTGTGTCTGTCCTGGTTTTGTTAAGACAGACATTAACAAAAACACTGGAATCTTATCTGTTGAAAATGGTGCTGCTAGTGTTGTCAGATTAGCACTCTTGCCTAATGGATCTCCTTCTGGGCACTTCTTTACCAGACAAGAAGTGTCAAGCTTTTGACACATTTTAAGGTCTTGATTGGATAATTTTTTTCATAAATACTTCCAAAGAAAAAAGTGAAAAAAGGTTTCTGCTATATATCAATATCAGTTTATGAAAAGAAACTTGATTGTTTTACTTTTCTTCTTTTGCAAAAGTATTTGTAAAGAATTTATCCAAACAGGACCTGTTGCTTACAACTTGCAGATGGAACGAGAAAAATTTTGATGGAGTGGATGAAAGTTTTAGCGTTGTGGTCTTGTGTGTTACATAATGGCATGTGGGGAAATGCATCTGAGTTACTTTGGTTCTTTTATCTTCTCACATTGTTGGCTCTTGAAATGGTCAAAGTTCAAGTTGCAATGATTTTTGGACTGATAGAAACTTTCGGCAGAGGAAATTATGAAGAATGGGTCATTGTTATGTTTGTCCCTGTCATCTTAGGTGTGGATCAGAGTGGTCTTTGACTTCAAACTTTCAACACACGTGCAATGCTAAAGCACTGCTCATCGCAAAGCAGCAATAATGGATGTCGAGATTTCAGAAAAAGACGACAATTGTAACAAGACATACCATGATTCGTGTCCATCCATCTCCTGTAACATAATATTATCATCGTCATATAAAATATGAACTTAACATCAATGGATATGGATCTTATCATGCTCAAATCAGAATTTACAAATTTAATTGGGGTGGAAGTTAAGTTTGTAAAGAATTTGAAAAAATAAATTGAGTTTGTAGAAAAGATGTTAGTGTGCCAACATGAAGAAATAAAAATAATAGAGTTGGAAAATCAAGTCCAATACAAAATTGACACGTAACCAATGATATCATGTTCACTATTATACTTGTGGATGTGGTGTTTCTATTTGGTTGTGTTTCTCGATGGGACACGTGGTATAAAATCAAATATATATATATATATATATATATATATATATATATATATTTTAATCATAAAAATATATGATATAATATTAAGGTTAAGTGTTAAAATAAATTTACAATTGGTTAGGTAAAAAAAAATAGCTTATTTTCTTAAAAAAATCTTGTTATCCATATATATACATTTACATTTCATATATTTTACCTATTTTACTTTTTTTCTTTATTTGTCTTACCTTGGTATAGTTTGTATGTTGTAAACAAATCTTTTTCACATTAATTGTGCATTCCATTCCGACTACCTCTACTTATGTTCTTAAAATGTAACTAGAACATGTCACTTTGTTTGTATGTGGATTTTCTTACATTGTTATGGTATGATGTTGTTATATATATAGACGAACATAAAGATAACTTTTACATCTTATTTTACTCTTGTGAATAAAAATGACTTTCACAATGATTCACTATTTTTTTAATTTTTCTTCTTTTTCGTCTTCTGTCATAACAATGTCATATATTAAAGTCTTCTGCCATAACAATGTCATATATTAAAGAAATAGTAAGTTTACATTACATATTATTATATTTAACTACTTTTATTAAGATTATTAATATTTAAATAGTTTTATATGATAATTTAAGTTATCAGTGTAATTTTTAGTTGTAGAAACTAATATTTATGTTAAACTAATTCATAAATCATAATAGATAGTTACAAAATACAGAACTATATAATATAAATTCCATAATCCAAATATATATATATATATATATATATATATATATATATAAATAATATTCTACTTAGTTTTTCATGAAATATATATTTTTATAAGAGAAAAAAAATATTAAAATAACATCTTTTAAAATTATATATTTATCTAATTACTTATTTATAAAAAAATTAAAAATTACTTAGTTACATTGATTTACTAAGATTTGGAATAAATATAGAATACTTTTATGTGGTTTAATAAATATTTGAAATTCAGTTAAAATATTTCCAGTAAAAAGTTTTCCGGTAATTAAATTTATTGATGGATATATTAATATAAATAACTTTCACTAAATACAATTTTTTTTTATAGTAATAAAATCTACAAGTATAATATTTAATTTAAGATAAGTTAATATATATATATATATATAATTATCAATCAATAATATTTAGATATGATATTATAAGTGATAATATGTAAGACATATTACAAGAATTTTAGCACCATTTAGTTGATAGAGGATTATCCGTGTAAAACATAAAAGAAAGAAAGAACTGGAAGAAGACGTGTGACAAATTCAAAAGATCTATAACAAGGTTAAGAACTCAAAAGATATTAAAAGATGGAAAAACAAATATCTTCACGACTCTATATTTATGATAATAAAATCACAGGAAGACCTGGAACATGAAGATTATAGTTCACTTTCGAAATAAAATTGCAAATAGCTAGGCGAGCCATCTATTTCAAAGTTCAGTTTTTTTCTTTTTAATTTTATTATTTTATTGAGCTATGTAGATGGGCTTCCCTCTTATTATTTATCTTTTATTTATCTAGATAGGATATTTGTCTTTGACTGCACAAAGACGTTGGTGCCACTCCCCAACACTACATAAATATTAGCTAATGAATTTTGTGATTTTGAGAGAACTTGAACCTAAGGATCATATCAAGCAACTTGGAGATAAAAACACTCCCAGGCCTGCACAACAACGCTATATCAAATGTTAACAAATGAATTTTGTGATTTTGAGAGGACTTGGACCTAAGGATCGTATCAAGCGGTCTGGAGATAAAAACATGCACAAAAGGTTAGTGCTCAATCTGCCATTGCACGTTCCCCATCTTGCATAACAAAGTTGGTGCTCAGTGCCAGTCAACGCTATATCAAATATTAGCAAATGAATTTTGTTATTTTGGAAGAACTTGGACCTAAGGATCGTATCAAGCAACCTGGATATTAAAACACTTCTAGGCCTGCACAACAAGGCTAGCGCTCAGCACTAGTCTACCACTGCTAGATCAAATATTAGAAGATGAATTTTGTGATTTTGAGAGAACTTAGACCTGTTCAGTTGTTTAAATTGATACTAGTCTCTCAGTACATTGGTTCAAAACAATTTTAAGACATGGTAACTTGTACCAATTTGCTTAAATGCTCATATTCTACATTCTCCTCAACAACACAAAAATCAAAGACACTCAAGCATGAATTAATAGTCCAAAACATACGAGATTGCATCAAACATACACATTATCCTAAATTCAAACAAAAATAGTCTGAATTTCATCTCCATCTCCAGATGATAAAACTCATAACACAAATTCGAGACTAACTTTCTTTACTTGTTAAAAACTTCTAAACGAACTCTAAGACACAAAAAAAACTTTAGCTCCATAAGATGGTCTATTTATACCTAGGAACAACACAAGAATGATAAGGATATATCGTTCTGATCATTGATTAGCATAGACTCATACTGATGATTACAAATATGCAAGTGGAAGAAGTCTCACATGCAACAGAAAACATGAATAAACAAAGAAAAATGATTGAAACTCAACTTACTTGAACAAAGGACTAATTTATCCAAATTGAAGAGTTCGCCATAAGAATCAGTCATACTGTCTCAATTATTCAATCAGATGAAGAGAGAAAAACTCTTAAAGAGAAGTTAGATAACTCTAGCAAAGTGGTTTCAGAGGTGGTGTGTTTTAAAAAGAGGTTAGGTGTTTTAAAACCATGATGCTCATTAATAACAAAACTATTTATACTAAAATATTTTAATATTAAAATAATTGAGTCTCACTATTTTTAAATCACTATCACTTCTAAATTGTCATTTTCTAAGTCTTTACACATTACACAATTGAGTTCTTATTTTTATAAAAAATAATCAATATGACTCAAATTGACGTGCTGTTTGGAATTGTCACTTGTCAAAATCTAAGTCATATTTTTTTTAAGGTGTCACGTGTCAAAACCAAAAGGATTACAACTTAAAAGATAACCAAATTTTAACATGTGACATACTTAGATTTTAACACCTGAGAATTTAAACAATGTTGATATCAATTTAAGAGAGTGAGTCATATTGAATTTTTTTTACAAGAATATAGGGTCAAAAACATATAAATAAAAAGTGAAACACCTAAATATAAGAATCAAATTAACAATTAAATATATATTTTTTTCATATTCACTGTCTTTTATTTTTCTTTATCTAATCTCGTTCATCACTTATCTCTTTACTCTCTAGAATTGGTCAAAAGACTTAGAAAATAAATAAGTCAATAATCGACCTCAACATTTGTTTATAATTCATCCAAGAAACCTGTCCTAAATCTTCTTGAGCACATTTGTGAGCCTAAATTGATTGTGATCAAGTACTCTAAGTATAAAAGAAGGAAATGTCACTCAGTAAATTTTTTAACTAAATAAGCACCAATACCACAAAAGAACTTATTCTCAAATTATTCATTTATTGTATTTTAGTTTATTTGTTTAAATTTTGTGTATTGGTAAGAAAATTTCTCTTAATTAATTTTAATATTTTGTACTACATAATGATAAGAATCAAAAGAAATATTTCGAAAGAAAAAACTTAAAAAATTAATTGCTCCGGAAAATAAATAGTTGGTACAAGACACAATCACAACCAATCATATAAATAAATACAAGGGAGTCAGGATTGCAAAAGTGGCTGTAAAAAACCAAATAAATAAATTTATGTGGTTATAATAAATATATTTACGTCTAACCTAAACGCTTTTTCTTCCACAGTTTTTATTAATTGAGTTTTTATTAAAAACGAACAAACTCAATTGGTTCATTTTTCTGTTAATAAGGAATTTTGTAATTTGACTTTATCCATCAAGTTGATAAACATCATATTTTACTCTCTCAACTTATTTCATATATTTATAGTAATATAAATCTATCAATTTATATCATTAATCACTATTAAAAATCGATACTATAAAAATATCAGAAAAAATTAAAATATTAATTTTTGTACTTATTGTTGTGATATTAATATTTCTAACTATATATTGTTATCACAGTACAAAATATTTATAATATAATTAAGTATGTATAAAAAATTATTTATATATCAAAGTTATGGTAACTTTTCATACTTTTTCTCTTTTTCTAATAAAGAAAAATTCTTTCTTCTTTTACTCCAAAAAATTATATTTTTTTTTTTTTTCATATGACCAAATCAAACAAAGAAATCCTACACCTTTAACGTCTTTCCACACCCTGTCTCACCAAATGTATAGTTACCAAATCTAAGAGAAACAAAGAAAATTTAATAAATGTATATAAAATATCAAAATAAATCTTTTTGATGAGAGAAAAGTTAAATTGTATTTCAATTATTTTGTTTGCGAAGCTCTACCATGAATATATTTTAAGGTAAAATTGTAAATTTAGAAAGTTAAATCAAATATAATAAACTTAATCTATATATGTATATAAAATTATATATAAAGAGATTCTCTTGATGTCCACATTTATTTTTTAATTTTATCTTTTAAATAATTTTTTTAAACTAAAATAATTATTTTCTTATATATAATTTTTTTTATATTCACATTTATATTTCAATTTTATCCTTTAAACAAAAATCGTTTTTTTTTAATTTAACCATTTCTTCTATTTAACCACTTTTTAAACTTAACTATTTTTTAATTATAAAACCATCTAAAAAATAAATAAAATTATTTATTATAAAATTACAAATTATTTATATTTATAATAACATTATAAAAATTAATTTTTATTATTAGAAAAAGAAGTAAAAATGCATAAATTTTCACTAATTATATATATATATATATATATATATATATATTTATAATCACATATTTTAAAAATGGGAAGGATCTTAGCTAATCATATAACTATAAAAATAAAATTGTAATGTTTACTTCACTGTTAAATTATAATTATATAGTACGTGTTCGTCAAATTTTATGGTTTTATAAGAAAATAACAACAAAAGAAAAAAATTATAAGCACATTATATATATATATATATATATATATATATATATATATATATATGTTACACTAATTAGAATTTTTCATATATATAATTTTTTTATTTAATTATAACTTTTAATGCAAAAACAGTCCAACTTGTAAAAAGAGTTAAAGTTATTAAAGATGTTATAATTAATTTGGGATCATTTGATTCCTTTTTAAAATATTTAATTTTTTTTTAAAACTTATTTTTCCTATATATTCTTATGTTATTACAAAAAGCAAATAATCATAAATATTTTATAAAAATTAATAAATGTATACTTATTGAATAATTGAATAATTAATAATTGAATATTATATTCCTAATTGAGTCAAACTATACTAACTAACGGACAATTCCCTTACAAATAGATATCCAAACATGCTTATATATGAATGGAAAACAAATGATGAATAAAAGAGCACGAGGCCTTAGAAAATGCTTTTGTTTTAATAGGTTAAGATTTATTAACAACATTGTTTTTACTTACTCTTTAAACAGAATAACCATACACACATTATCTCCATATATTTAACTACTTTGATGTAAAAATGTTTTTACTATATATTTTAAATTATTAAAGAAACAAATAATCATAAATATTTTATACAAATTTAAAAGTTATATATTTATTAAACACTTACCTGATTGAACTGATGCCATCGGAATCAAATAAACAAAATATATCATTGATAATTTTAGAGTCCGTTACGTAATTGAAATTTACAACTTTTAATGCCAAATATAACGTTAAAAATAGTTAATCACATGAATAAACGATAAAAGGCTGTCTTTCATCATGAATAATAATAACAAGTAGATGAAGATAATATAATAGAAAAGATAAAAAGTTAATCAGTTATAATGAAAGTTTAACAGAAAACAGATTGGAATCTGTTAAACTTTTGTTAACGTGTTGCTAAACTTAATCAGAAAAGCTCTATATATATTTATCCTCACATTTTCTTATCCAACATCAAAGTTCTTTTCCATTCAAAGCAAAAATGTCTTCACGTTTGGTCTTTCTTTTTTTTCTTGTAGTCATTTCTACATCACATTCCAATGCATATCCTTTATCAACACAAAATAGATGGATCATAGATGAAGCCACGGGACAACGTGCCAAATTGGTGTGTGCTAATTGGGCTGGCCACCTTCAACCAATGATCCCCGAGGGTCTTGACAAGAGGCCATTGAAGGACATTGTTGGTGAGCTTGTGAAGCACAAGTTCAATTGCGTACGTCTCACTTATGCAATCTACATGTGGACACGCTATGCTCATGAGAATGTGAGTGCCAATTTAGCCTCTTTGGATGTACCAGAAGTGGTAGAAGGCATTGCTAAGAACAATCCTTCTGTGTTGTCCATGACACACATTCAGACCTTTCATGCGGTTGTTCACGAACTTGGAGTTCAGAATGTGAAAGTGTTGCTTGATAACCATGTGAGTGAGCCGATGTGGTGCTGTAATGATGACGATGAAAATGGCTTCTTCCATGATAGACATTTCAATCCTCAGGAATGGGTGCATGGTCTTACTTTGGCTGCCAAACACTTCAATGGAAACCCTGTTGTATGTATTTTTCATTTTGGCTCAATTAATATATATATATATATATATGAGCTTCAATATATTTTGTTGTTTCAATTCTTTTGATATTCTTTTGGTTTTAGCTCCTCTAAACACATAAATAGAAAATTTTAGTCTTTACACGATTATGTTAGCACTTTATATATCTAGAAAGATAAGATGAGTTTGTTATTACTGCAGGTTGTGGCAATGAGTTTGAGGAATGAGTTGCATGGTCCTCGCCAAAATTTGAAGGATTGGTACAAGTACATGAGCCAAGGAGCACTAGCAATTCATGAGGCAAATCCAAATGTGCTTGTGCTTATCTCAGGTTTGAACTATGACACTGAGTTGCAATTCTTAAAGAAAAAGCCATTGAATATAGACTTGGGTAAAAAAATGGTGTTTGAGACACATTTGTACTCATGGTCTGGAATTGGAACCCTTAAATTGAGAGAGATATGGACAAAGCAACCATTGAATAGGATATGTGCTAACAATGTCAAAGCGATAGACCATAGAGCTGGATTCCTTACTATCGGAAAGAATGCAACTCCTTTGATTTTTACTGAGTTTGGATTCAACGAGGCAGGTTCTTCGGTGGAAGACAACCGATTCTTGACATGCCTTCAGACTTATCTTCTTGGAAATGATATGGACTGGGGATTTTGGGCTTTCCAAGGTACCTACTACCTAAAGAAAGATCAGGTCCAAGTCGAGGAGTCATTTGGTGTAATGGATGCAACATGGCATAACCTTAGATATCCTAACTTCACGGACAAGTTCCAACTTTTGCAAAGGAAGAATATTGGTAATCTTTTTTAGTTTAGTTATCATGATTTATATCAATTAATGTTCTTTGAAGCATCTGCATAAAATATCTTATCTTATCTAAGTTGTGTGTTCTTGATGTAGAACCTAACTCCAAGGCTCCCATTGTAAATATCTTGTACCATCCACTGTCCGGTCAATGTGTTCAAGTGAATGACAAGAATGAAGTTGAACTTGGAAGATGTGAGACCAAAACTAGATGGGTTCGTGCAGAGAATGAAACTAAAATCATTTTACATGGCACTAAGAAGTGCTTAACCACAACTGGTGAAGGGCTTCCTGTTATAGTTTCGGATTGTGAAAGGAATAATAGTTCTTGGAGATCTGCATCTCTTTCTAAACTACACTTGGCAACTATGAATCAACAACAGGAACAACTTTGCTTACAAAAGGATTCTAACTCATCTACCATTGTGACGTCAAAGTGTATCTGCATAAAAGATGATTCTCTTTGTCTTGATGATCCTCAAAGCCAGTGGTTCCAACTTGTTCAAACCAATGTGTAGCTTAGGTTATTAAGAGTCTAAAATTAGTATTGCAAAAACCCTTTTATTTTTTATTTTTCATATTTTTCTTTATTATTTTATATTCTGCCTACTTCAATTTAGCATTTATTAATATGTTTGGGTGTATTATGTTTAGGATAAATTAAATCTCAAATAAAATAAATATTTAATTTTCATCTTCAAAGTCAAAATGTACATTGTAAGTTTTATAAGAAAGTTTTTAAGATTTTCTTATAATGGTATTAAGAATGTCATATTATTATTTATTACTTTATTATAAAATTATAAAACTAATATAAAAGGCTTAATACAATCTTATTTTTAATTTGCAGGATTTATCACTTAAATTTTCATTTTATATTTAAACTTGTTTTTGTTAATAAATATTATTCAAAAAATTTACCCGTAACATTATAATATACTTTATTTTGTTTTTATATATGTACTTTTAAGTGTCAAAATTTATATAAATGTGTACCATTTTCAATTTTTAATGTGAGCTATATTTTTCAATCTTATTTTATGTATTATATCATAATTATTATGTTATTATTATGGGTTATTTTATTAATTGTATTATTGTTAACTTTATTATTGTTAATAATATTATCAATTATTGGTTATATTGTACATTATACTACCTATTTTATAGAAGATTTTACTCATTATTAGTTATTTTATTAATGTTTTCCGCTATCCCATACTCGTGATATTAATTAATTACTTTTTATAAAATTATATAAATTATATATATTTTAAATTAGAATATCAAATAAAATTTTATGAGAATCAAAACATTTATTAAATTTGTAAACACAGAACAAACCTAGTTGATAAAATTTAAAAATATTTTTTAAAAAATATATAGGAAAATAAATATTCAAATTAAAAGATATTTTAAATGTATGTTTACTTTAATTTTTTAAATTGTAATGATATCTTGTTTTATACACTAATTTTATTTAATTTTCTTTAACTGGTTGAAAGTTATTTTATAACTATTTTGTTCTTCAAAATAATACACATTATTAATAGAGAATAAATATCTCATTGGCTATAGTAAGGACTATGTACTATCTCATTATAAAGCATTTCATTTGCATCTTCTATTGCTCTAAGTATGATGAACATTGACAAACAAAAGACTTAACCACTTATATATTTTGAGTGGAAGTGTTTATTCCACTGTTCCAAACATTTCAAATTTATAAGAATATTTTTATAAGAATGTTTTAAGATTATTTTTATAACGATTTTAAGAGTTATCATTATTCTAAGAATGTCATAAACTACTAAAAAACTCATATTTCCTATCAATTTTATTTTGAAAATTTTTTCGTAGGAAATACTTACAAATTTTGTTGTGAAAAAAATTATAAGAAATTGCTACCAATTTTCTTGCAAAATATTTTGTATAAAACACTTTTTGCAATAAATTTTGTAGCAAATACTTGCAAATTTAATAATTTTGTAGAAAATGACTACCCACAATGGAATTACATGTCAATTAAAATTCTTAGAAAAAATGGCAGAAAAAAGTCTTTTCTTCCAAATTTTTTTAACAAATTTGCAAAAAAAATCTCATATAATATAAGAATTTTTAGTTGTGATACTATTTTTAATTCTAAATTTAAATGTAATTTGTAAGTTTAAATTCACTAATTATTATAAAATTCATATAAATGCTTAATACGTCATTATAAATTTAAAGGATTTTATCGCTTTCATTTTCATTTTACATTTAAACTTGTTTTTCTTAATAAATATTATGGTGTATTATTCAAATTTACCCGTAACATTATACTTTACTTATTTTTATTTTTTTAACTTTTAAACGTTACAATTTTCATAAATACGTACCACTTTCAATTTTTAGGGTGAACAACGTTTTCAATCTTATTTTATATATTATATCATAATTATTATTTATTATTATTGGTTATTTTATTAATTTTATTATTGCTATTAATATTATCATTTGGTTATATATTATATCATACTTACTAATTTATATCAGATGTCAATGATTGTTGGTTATGTTATTAATGATTAACCATGTTAACGATAAACTTTAAATGTAATGATCTATTCAATATTTTCTTGAAACATTGATTTCAACCCTAGTCTTTTTTTTTTTTACGGTGGATCCTAATACTAGTCGTTGAAAGATTATTTACAGCTATTCATGAGAGATTCGCAGTGAAAACAAATTATTCAATCTAATTTTATATATATACTAAAAAAGGTAAAGAAGATCAAACTTTTTTAATAAATTATTATAATTTAAATTCGTGCTTATGTTTATAATCAAACAACATATCTTTATCACAACTATTTTATAGTTAAAGAAATAAATTATTCTCTTAAAAAAATCTTACGTGAAATCTACAAAACGTGTATATAATTGAAATAGATTATTTAAGATATAGTTGTTGTTTATTAAGAGATTATATATGACTTTTATCACAATATTTTATCCTTAAAAAGATAAATTATTCTCTTACAAAAACCGTTAGTGAAATCTACTAAGATATATACAGTTGAAATAGATTATTTAAGATATAACTGTTTCTTATTCGGAGATTATATATCTACAATGCATCTACTAATTATTCTATCATTTATCTTTAAGTTCAAAGTTCTTCCTATAAAACAAGGATTACAGTGAAAAATAATCACACTAGATTCAGAGAAGAAAGAAGCAAAGAATTCTGAAAGATATGAACAATCAGTTTCAAAGCAATGAGTTTCCTCCATCATCCTCGTCTTCTCCACCTCTAGCATCACCTACTCAATCACCATGCTTACCAACTGCAAGTTACAGGAGATGGAGTGAAGAAGAACACAAGTAAGTACAACTTTTTTTACTTAAATGTTTTTTTTTATTGACTAATGTTACTTGTTAGTTTTTGTTAGCGGTAATAGTTGAACCTCTATAACTTTTCTCATCTTTTGTTCCAAACTCACCAAATCAATTTTATTTATCCATTTTTTTGGCATTTCTCTCTCATCTAACCACTAAGTCACCTTATCACTCTATTGCGGGTTGCACAATTGTCCCGTAACGAAGGTCAGGTGGGCCAAGTCACAATACAAGTAGGATTCTTAGTTGGACAATTGCTAAGGGGGAGATTGTTGCATGTGACATCAATTGTCCCGTAACGGAGACTAAGTGTGCCGAGTCATAATCGAATCGTGACGCTTGAACTGTTATACTCCTAAATAAAAAGAGTTGTGACCAGACTAAAAGATATAGCTTTTGACCTAGTACTAAACACTGAATCGTAACAGTTTAATCAATTCTTAATTACGATTTTGTTTCCAACAGGTTGTTCTTGATAGGACTCGAGAAATACAAAAAGGGACGATGGACGAATATTTCAAGGTATGTGGTGAAAACCAGGACTCCAGCACAAGTTGCAAGCCATGCTCAAAATTACTACAAACATTTGGCCGCACTCAATAAAGACAAAAGAAAAAGTATTGACGACGTGAAAACATTGGACAACGAGGATGTCTCTCCTCCTCATGATCAAGTTCATTTGCAAAATGACAATGTCTATGTTCCAGTTGATTTGCAAAACGATGAAGTTCATCTGCAAAATGACGACGTTTATGTTCGAGATTCCCAAGTTGATGTGCAAAATGATGAAGTTCATCCACAAAATGACGATGTCTATGTTCCAGATTACCAAGTTGACCAACCTATTTTTGCTGATCTGGACTTCTTAAACGTAATGATAGATACGGTCTAAATAATTGTTTTGTTTAGTTTTTTAAAATATTGAAGGGTTAAAAAGGTTAATAAATAGCTTGATGAATAATGATTGTGGTCGGAAACATTTTTCTTATTTTGTGTTTTCTCTAATCTCAGCAGTAATAAAATAAGGTATTTGGTGATAACACTTTTTTTTAGTGTGCAGGGATATCAAAAAGCGAATACAAATTTCGTTATCTCATATTATCTTTAGAGAAAAATTCATTTCTATTATGGTAGATGGATATATATTCGTATTCATATTTTGTTTTTTTTACTATTTCAAATATTAATTAATTAATTTTTATAAAATAATACAAATTATAGTAAACAAAAAATAATATTATCATGTATTCAATATTAAAAGAAAATACCAAATAAAATTTTATGAAAATCAAAATATTTATTAAATTTATAAATATTAATGAAATTTAGTTAATAAAATTTAAAAATATTTTTAAAATAATATAAAAAGAAAATAAATATTAAAATTATAATATATTGTTTGATGAAAATCACACAAAAAATAAAAATTAAATTAATTAAAATATAATTTTAACATAAATATTTCATTTTTAAATTTCGATATACGTTGAATATGGCGATAAATATATGAATTGTTTACTTTAGACCATAATATGCAGGAAAATTGTTTACCACAACATCAATATATCAATTTGTAATTCTTTATGATGGAATTGATTTTTGAGAAGTAAATGTTAATGTTACGTACGTCATGTGTAGGTGAGTCAAATATGTGTGTTTTACGAAATAATATATTGAAAGACAAATATAAATAAATAAATTACATCATAAATTTCAAATATAAATTAGAAGAAATTATTCAACACAACCCAAAAAAAAAACACAGAGCAAATTCATAAAATTTGGCAGCTTGATAATGGTTAGTGACCTTTTCCTTATTGGCAGCAATGAAAATACAAAGATGAGATAGGCCACTCTTGTTAATTATTACTTAGTTCCAAAAACTTTCACATTTTTTATTTAAGCAGTGAGGCATGGCTAATTATTAATTTTTATTTACAACTAAGTTCTAAAAACAATTCCCAATTTTAAGTTTAATTTATTGCATTTGGCTATTCGAAATATGTGACTTTCTAACGACCCAATTGTTTTTTATGCACAGAATATACATATTTTATTTCAGTATTAGTGTATGTATCTTCCTTTCAAAATTTTAAGAAGAAAACTATATCACAAACGAAGCATAGGTTCACAAAAATATTCAGAGGCTATAATGATTTGATGATAAAACGGACCAAAACCATTTCCTACAGACACCAGGAATCATCATCATGGCAGAAGCAGCAAAAAGGTAAATAAAAAAAAAAAATTATACTCAAATTTTGTTCTGTTTCTGCTTTGCTTTTAAAGCTATTCTGTTACATATCTATTAAGGTAGCTAAAGAAGTTATGAAGCTTGAATTTGTCAAGAAGCACTGTCATGAAACAGGTAGCATAACATGAACAGAAAATCACAGCTAAAATCTATAGATATAAAACTCAGAGAACATTTTAAGAAAATCATTAGTCCTTGACTTTGTGTTGTGAAAGTTTATTGTATCCATGCACAGACCAAATATGAAATTAGTGTAAATTTTCATAAGATAATCATCAACAATTGTGTAGGTATGCAGTAGTGACAGGAGCTAACAAGGGGATTGGTTATGGAATATGCAAGAAACTGGGTTTGAATGGGATCGTGGTGGTGCTAACAGCTAGAAATGAGAAAAGGGGTTTGGAAGCAGTGGAGAGATTGAAAGAGTTTGGCCTTTCAGAGTTTGTGGTTTTTCATCAACTTGATGTGACAGACCCTTCTAGTGTTACTTCCTTAGCACAATTCATCAAAACCAGATTTGGAAAACTTGATATATTGGTGAGTGTCACAGTGGTATACACCTAAGTTTTTCAAATTCTTAAAGAAGAAACAACAAAAAAATTTCTGGGTTTCATGCATATCCATACATTTGGCATAATAATTAGTGTTGCAGGTGAATAATGCAGGTGTTCCTGGGGGAATAGTAAATGCAGAGAATTATCTTAGAAGGGTAAGGTTCCATGTTATGTAATATATGTAATATATTTCTGATTCTCATTGTATAATGGTATAGCTTTCTTTGCCCTTGTAGAAAAGGGGTGAAAAATTGGATTGGAATCTGATAGTGTATCAAAATTATGAGTTAGCCAAAGAATGTGTTGAAACAGACTTCTTTGGTGCAGAGAGAGTAACTGAAGCTCTTCTTCCTCTGCTTCAACTCTCCACTTCACCAAGAATTGTCAATATTTCTGGTCAAATAGGACTATTGAAGGTAAATTTAAATTCAAAACATATATGAGTAGTTTTGTTCACATTTTTTCTTTGAGAATGAAGGAAGTTCTGCAAAAACAATGAAAAAAAGGCAAGTTCTGATTACATCTCTTCCTCTGGTTTCAGCACATACCAAATGAGTGGGCAAGAGGAGTTTTGAATGACATTGAGAATCTGACAAATGAGAAACTTTATGAGGTGCTTAGAGAGTTTCTGAAAGATTACAGAGAAGGATCATTGGAATCAAAAAATTGGCCACTTGTGGTTTCTGGTGTGACCATGGCAAAAGCAGGTATAAATGCTTACACAAGGATGCTAGCTATGAAGTTCCCTCATTTTTGCATAAATTGTATATGCCCAGGCTCTGTCAAGACTGACATAAACCACAACCAAGGCTTGTTAAGCATTGATGAAGGTGTTGAAAATCCTGTTAGGCTTGCATTGTTGCCTGATGATGGTCCTTCTGGCCTCTTTTTCTCAATGGATGAAGTCATTCCCTTTTGATCTACACTGTTTTTCACTGTCATAATCTCAAGAGAATAATTTGTGTACATAATAGTGTGTAAATACGTTATGATTGTTGCTTGAAACTAATAAGCTACCTATTGTTTTGTAATATTCAAGTTTTAGTTAAATATACCATTTTTTTTTTTTATTTTAATTTAGTCGGTCATATTCTATGAAACTTGAATACGCCTCATCAATAGCGTATGTATCAGTAAAATATGTCCAATTTAAAATATATTTTTTTTTTCTTTAACATGATTTTAACATGATTCTAATATAATGTTAATAATCACAAATTTAATGATTTTCTGAAAAAAAAATCCATGAACTTATAAATTTATCACATAAGTTTCTATTATGATTATAGAAATAAAGAAAAAATATTACATGATCACTATTTTTCACTTTTTTGAATATTAAATTTATTTTTGTGTTAGTTGACAATGTGTTAATTGAAATTTTGTATGCATGTTGTGTTCCATACTCTATATCTTTCAATTTAACACTATCTCTGTATCTGTAACCGTGCTCATATCGTATCCGGTCTTCATATCTCATAGTTACATTGAAATTATATTACTTAATGAAGGCGAAGATTTAGATTTCATAAATTCAACGCAATACAATTTTTCTAATCATTATCTGTAACGAAACACCATTCACACAAGTTCAATAGTTCTAAATTCTTTGAAAAGAAATTATAAATCTTAATGTGACCTTTTGCATTCCCTGGGCCATCAACTACAATAATCTTCTCATTAGACGAGTGGTTTTTTTCTTTTTTACTTCAAACTTTTACATATCTAAAAAACTAATGAGACAAATGGTAGTCATTTCTATCTCCAAAAAATTGTTTAAATCATAATTTTTTGCATTATCAGTAACACCTCAACATTAATCCTTAATCAGCTAACACCATGCATAAAGCAATTTGTTACACTTTAGTGCATTTGAAATTTCTAGTCTGAATATTGAAAATTTCTTTTACTTGCTATCTCAATATAGATATTTAACTGAACCAAATAAAACACCGTCTAAAAGAAGACATATTAAATTTGATACTAATACTGTTTGTAGTTTTCCAAATGATCCAAATAGCGAAGCGGATAAGAACAAACATAAAATTAAATAACAATCAATACAAGGAGTAAATTATATATTTGGAATCTTACCTATTTACATTTAATTACTAATGATGAAGTTAAATTAACATTATCATACGTGGACACGTGTTGAGAATTCGCAATGCAGGAATATAAAATGAAGGATACAAGATGAACAGGTGAAGCATTTCATATACCACACTCTCTGCAAGCAAACATTATCAACATGGGAGAAGAAGCACAAAGGTAAGAAAAAATTAAATGATACTCAAAAAGTTTTTGCATTTCTATGTATGTAACCTTCAGTTTGTTATATATGCATGTGTGAGTTTGGACCTGTAAAAGCAAATGAAAAATCAGAAAAGTCCAGAGATTCACAGAATAAAAGCTTAATCAGAAACATCATTGTAGTCATGCACAAACCAAAATATTATGAACTTAATAAAGATTCTATGCATTTTTTTCACAAGAAAATAGTGTTTATCATAGTCATAAACTGCAGATCTATTTATTGAGTTGGATATATATACAGGTATGCAGTGGTGACAGGAGCTAACAAGGGAATTGGTTATGGAATATGCAAGAAACTGGCATTGAATGGAATTATGGTGGTGCTAACAGCTAGAAATGAGAAAAGGGGTTTGGAAGCAGTGGAGAGATTGAAAGAGTTTGGTCTCTCAGAGGTTCTAGTTTTTCATCAACTTGATGTCACTGACCCTCCTAGTGTTGCTGCTTTGGCACAGTTCATCAAAACCAGATTTGGAAGACTTGACATCTTGGTACAAGTTTATATGTGTCTCACTATTTTTCCACTCCTTTTTCAACTTGTTCAGATTAATTGCAGTATTGGTTTCATTGATTTTCTCTGATTCTTAAGGAACAAACAACTACTTGATTTCCTTCATTTTTTTTTTTTTCATCTTTTTGGGGTGTAGGTGAACAATGCAGGTGTTCCTGGGGGACTGGTAAATGGAGAGAATGTTCTTAGAAAGGTAAGGTTAATCCCTTCCATGTCTTTACAAATACATGTCAAGCCATTACATTGGTGGGTTGAAAATTACTCATTCGAAAAATGGTTATATATGTTTTTAGTTTTTAAATTTTGACACAAAATTAAAATTTTTCTTGGTTTAAAATTTTAATACTTTTTAATATCTAAACTTTAAAAAATAAGTAAAATATAGTCATTTTATGTTAAATTTTATTTATATATTAAACACATTTTAAATTGACATTAGAGTTATTTATACTATTTAATATATTTTCACTTTAATATCAGATGAGAAATACATTTGATATGTAAAAAAAAAATAATAATATAATTGGTTAGAAAAATTATATTTATTCATTTTTTAAATTTGAAAACCAAAATATATAAGTTTAAGGACAACAACTAAAAACATATTTAATTTTTCAAAAAATAATTACTTTTTAGCATAAATATATAGAAATAGAAATAGAAGCATCATGTAAATTTAACTTGATGGGTGCACGTCTATAAATAAGAGCATAAGTAAAAGTAGAACATAAATTTAACTTTTTTTTTCATACATTCACAAATACTTAATAAAATTAATATTAATATATATATTTTTTTTATAAAAACTACAAACCTTTATACAATGACAAAAACTAAAATTTTCTCATACAACTCTTTTAAAAAATTGACAAACCACTATAAGAAAATGCTTCATTAGTAACCAATTTTAGTAACCAAAAGTTGTTAGTTACTATAACTACTATTTTAGATACAAGTTTACAAAGTAAAAAAATTATTGGTTACTAAAATAGTTACTATTATGAATAAACAATTATAATTGGTCACTTAATTGGTTTTTAAAATTAGCTGACATAGTTTTGGTTACCAAAGAAATTTGGTCACTAAAAATTAGCTATCTAAATTTTGGCTATCACAATAACTTAATTACTAAATTGGTCTCTAATTAATTAGTGACAAATTTAGTGACCAATTATATTTTTTTATTTATATTAGTGACTATTTTAGTAACCAATGAATTTTAATTTTGTAAATTGGTATCTAAATTGGTCACTATAATAGTCCCTAAAATTAGTTACTAATAAGACATTTTGTTGTAGTGAACCTTTTAATACAATTTCTTTTCGACAGTTTATTCAGTTGTAATGACAATCCTCAATTTTAACTCTTTAATTCTCAGAATAGTTTATTTATTACTCACTTCTTTATATACAAGTAAGAATCAACAATATATGTGTTATTTTTCCTTATATAATATAAAGATGTCTCCAACAATGATGAAACCATAGAAATTTTTAAAACCTTGATGTCAGGGTCACGTACAATTAATTGCAATTAGGAAACATTTTTCAGAAGCTGAGTTGACTATTGTAATGTTAACTACAGAATTATCACATGGTATAGTCCATGATTTGAAACACTGCATGTGCATGCCTCGAGATTGAGGCTGTTAGAAGGTTACAAAAAAGAATTGTAATAATTTTATTGGGTGCATGTTTAAATACTTCATAAAATAACTATTAATAATAGATACTGGTCAATGGTATTTGGTCCTGGTGCTTTGTCTTCAACTTTAAAGTCATTAACTACTTATTTAATTAGTATATTTTATTTTATATATATAGTAAAAAGGACTATGAGAAACTTTTTTTGACATTTTTTTTCAACATACTAGACTTTTTTTCTTCTCTTTTCAACTCTCATCAAACTTTTTTTTTCGTCCATTAACATGTTGTCATGTGTGTATTGTCAAATTTATCAACAAAACTTTGTTAAAAAAATAATTTTCCATAGTAAAAACTCTCGACAATATCTTTGGAAGATTCGTTTAACTCAAATTGTGTTTAAAGTAAATATAGAAAAAATAATAATTCTTTTTAGAACAAAATAAAAGTTTTATGAATTTATACTTAGAATATACATAAGTTATGTATTTGAAATATCTATTTTTATGATGATTATATTTAAATAGCTTATCACGTTCATGTTTCCAAAAAATGTTAAGAGTATCAAAACTAGTTTATATATATTTTCCACTTTTATAACCTATCAAATCGTTCTCCAAAAGTAAGATCATGATGAAACCAAATTTAAATTTTAAAAACCAAATACTTTAACAACTCTTAAGAGTATATTGTTTAAATTATTGAGTATGAATTTATGTGCTTTAATGGTGTTTCTTTTTTTTTTTTTTTCTTGTAGAAAAGGGGTGAAATATCAGATTGGAATATAATAGTTCCACAAAATTATGAGTTAGCCGAAGAATGTGTTGAAATAAACTTTTTTGGTGCAGAAAGAGTAACAGAAGCACTTCTTCCCCTCCTTCAACGATCCACTTCACCTAGGATTGTCAATGTCTCCTCTAGAAGAGGTGTATTGAAGGTAAAATTATACAGAAATTATTATTTTTTGTTTCATTATACTAAAATTGAAATAGATCAAATAATTATTATATTTTTCTGGGTTAACTATATTTTTTTATTTTTTAACTTTAAGTGAAAATTAGAATTAGTCAATCTTTGAAACTTTGAACCAATTAAGTATTTTATCTTTAAAATAAGTGCATTTAATCCTTTTAACCAAATTTTATTTGTTTCAAATGCGTTTTATGATAGCATTTGAACTTTTGACACATTTTTATTTTAATGTTAGCTGAGAAACGCGTTTGAAACGTTAACTAAACTTGATGAAAATTGGTTGAAAGGACCAAATTCAAGAGTTTCTAAAATTGGAATACTTAATTAGATCAAAGTTTCGAAGAGAAATTAATTCTAATTTTCATTAAAAAATAAGGGACCAAAAATATATTTTATCTTTTTCTTATCAATATAAACTTATTTTGTTTTTGCTTATTTATTGTTTCAGAATATACCAAATGAATGGGCAAGAGGAGTGTTGAGTGACATCAATAACCTTACAAACAAAAAACTTCATGCGGTGTTAAGAGAGTTTCTAAACGATTACAAAGAAGGATCATTGGAATCCAAGAATTGGCCACCTGTTCTTTCCGGCTACACCATGTCAAAAACAGCCTTAAATTCTTACACAAGAATGTTGGCTAAGAAGTTTCCTCGTTTTCGTATAAACTGTTTGTGCCCTGACTTTGTGAAGACTGATCTAAACCAGAATGTAGGGTTTTTAACCATTGATGAAGGTGCTGAGTGTCCTGTCAGACTCGCTTTGTTGCCAGATAATGGTCCCTCTGGTCTCTTTTTCTTAAAGAATGAAGTACTTTCCTTTTTCTAAACCACATTTCATTTTCCTATTATTATATTGCAATGGATGTATTTCTCATTCGATCAAACTCTTTATATCTGTTATACTCTCTGAATCAATATTACTCTAGACATATCAAATTGTTTCTTGTTCTTTTTCAAATATTTTTACTCACTTTTAGCCTATCACTCTAATTACTTTTTAATTATTTATTTTGATATTTTTAAGTAGTGTGATGTGATAATTAAAAAGTGATTGGAATGACGAATTAAAAGTGGATCAAAATATCATTGTATTGTATATATAGGCATACATAAAGGTGTTACTAACAAAGTAGATCCATGCATTGAGGTGACTTTGGAGTATTCATAAACATCACATCTTATTCGTGAAATGAATCAAACAACCATTTATGGTAAATACTTAAAGGAACATCTTTAAAATTTTTCTAATTGATTCGATTGTAGAATATTTTGAACTAATGGTGCATGATTAAACCTCTTTTTATGTGTATAAATATGCTGTGGTCATTTGATAGTATGTTATCAGGTTTTTTTTTTTTTTTTTTTTAATTTTATTGTTTTTTAATTTTTTTTTATTTTTTTTTTGGTTTTTTTTTTTTTTTTTTTTAATTTCAATGTGTCATAATATGATGTGAATATTAGAACTTGTATCACAAAACTTATTCCATATTATAGAAACACACTCTTTTACTTATTCCTTTGAACTTACTTTCTTGTATAGATTTAACTTTATTATAAATCACAAAATTTGATAGGTTTCACAATTTATTTAATAACTCTCTCATCTTAATTTAAAGATTTAGTAAATTTTAACCAAAATAAAAAATAAAAAGAGGGTTACAAGGTGCATTTTTAGCACTTCTCATTTGATTATATAATATTCTTTTATAAAATTGATGCAAAGCGATCATTATACTAGGCTGAACACAGAATACAATGTATTCAATATAATTAGATTGGCACAAACCAAACCTTTATTCTATAATTTTTTTTCATGACAATTAATACTGATAGGTGTTCTTAAAAGAGACAAAATAACTAAACTAAAATTCAATTTTAATTCTATAATTTTTCATGACAATTTTTATTCTCCAATTTTAAAAAATGGAATAGTTTTGTTCCTCTATTATCAAATTGCTTAAAAAAAATGTGGTATGTTGCCAAGTAATAATAACTTTAACAGTTAACTTTATAGTACACTAGTTTAAACACACGGGTGCAGTAGGTGCTGTTTGCATCTGTGTATTATTTAAATATCCATAAATTATTTAAATTTTGAAAATAGTAATTATATAGATAAAATTAGAAAAATAAATATGTATATAGTTAAAAAATTTAATTATTGAATTAAATAATATTGTATAAATAATATTTTATTATAAATAAATATTTAAATTTAAAAAATTAATTTTTAAAATGATAAAATAATAAATAATTCTTTTATAATAAGTAGTTATTTGATTTCAAAGAAGTAATTACTAAATTTATCAAAATGATAAAACTAAAAAATGATATTTTTATTATTAAATAATTATTTAAATTTAAAAATAATAATGAAAAGGGTAAAATGAAAAAAAAGAGAAAAACACGTAATATATATATATATATATATATATATATATATATTAATTTTATATTTTATTATATTTTTAAAATTAATGAATTAATAATAAAATATTAATCTAAACTTTTTGTTACACATTTATAATTTTTAATGAATAATCAAAAATAATCCCGATAAAAAAACTAGTAGTTATAGATATTGTGGAGTAAAATAGTTTAAGTTTTCAATTTTTTCACACACATAAAATGGTTTATTTGAAACACAATTTCGTGGCTATGGTATGTGCCGATTAAGGAACATAAGGTTCGAAGTGCAAACACAAAATAAGATAGGGGATGACACTTCTTTGTGCTGAAACCAACCAAAAATGTGGGCCATTAACACCGAACCTCGTAGAAGCTATCGTGAATTTTCGTTCAACACAAAGTTCAAAAGCATTTAAATCATTCGGCCATTAGCACAGTTGTTTTGTTTGAACATAATTGGAAAGACATGAAAAAGGAGGCACCTCAACCATTTATCAGCAGCTTGTTTCTGACCACTATTTTTTCATCTGCAACAACTTTCCTCATTCAAGTGTAATGGCAGAAACAACAAAAGGGTAAAAGCAATTTCCTCTTTTTCTTCAACATACTCTGAATTTGGCCACAATCTTCATATGAACATAACTTCAGTGAATCGTGTCCATGTTAGCTTAACTTGTGAAGTTGCTTTGTAGTTATGCTGTTGTCACAGGAGCAAATAAGGGAATTGGATTTGCAGTATGCAAGCAATTGGCTTCAAATGGATTCACTGTGGTGCTCACAGCCAGAGATGAGAAGAGGGGTGTTGAAGCTGTTCAGAAACTCAAAGAACTTGGTCTCCCTGGCCATGTTGTTTTTCATCAACTTGATGTTACTGATCCAAAAAGTATAAAATCGCTCGCAGATTTCATCAAAAACCAGTATGGGAAACTGGATATCTTGGTAAGAACAAAACTTTTGTTGGTTGTAATCTTGTCATCAACCTTTTTTCAAGATCAATGGATAGAGTAACATAAACATACTTTACCTTTTCCAGAGCGTTACAGATATACTTTGTGGAGAAACATTCATACCCTCAGACAGTTGATTTGTTTTTTGTGTGATTCATGAAGTGTATCAGAATGTTCTTACTTCATGTTTCACATGTTACATTATAAACAACACAGTTTGGTTCTATTTATGATCTATATATATACTCATTCGAGTTAATCTGCAGTAAGTATTTGAAACATGGAAATTGCGTAGGTAAACAATGCTGGAATTCCTGGGGCACATGTGGACGGTGAGGCTTTGTCTTCTGCTGGTATTATGGTATGATGGTTTTTCCCCAGTTTAAGAGTTTTCTGAGCAAAACTTGTAATATTGGAAATTCACATCACTTATAGATGTTTCCATTAATCAATTCATCAAAGAAATGAAGTTTATTGTTGTGTTGTTTGATGCAGGAAAATGCTGGTCGTGTTGATTGGAGTAAAATAGTAACTGAAACCTATGAATTAGCCGAAGCAGGTCTTAAAACAAACTACTATGGAGTGAAGGAATTAACCAAAACACTTATTCCCCTTCTTCAGTTTTCAAGCTCCCCAAGAATTGTAAATGTTTCCTCATCCATGGGAAGGCTTGAGGTATGTGAGTGAGATCCACTGATACCAGCAATTAACTTTTGCCACTCACTTTGTAATTATGCATAACATAATTACGTACCTTTTTTAGATCATCCTGGTGTGTATAAATACCTATCTTTAGTGCATGATAAGACATTCAAATCATCTATCTTACTTGTAATAATTTTTTGCAGAATATGAAGGATGGATGGCCTAAAGAAGTACTTAGTGATGTTGAAAACCTTACAGAAGAAAAGATTGATGAGGTTTTGGATGAATATCTAAAGGACTTTAAAGAGGGTTCACTAGAAACCAAAGGGTGGCCTTTTGCAATGTCTGCATATAGTGTCTCAAAAGCTGCTCTTAATGCCTACACAAGGGTTGTGGCAAAGAAGTATCCCTCATTCTGCATCAATGCTGTTTGTCCAGGCTATGTTAAAACAGATATAAACTATAATACAGGTATTCTCACACCTGATGAAGGTGCTGAAGCTGCAGTGAGATTGGCACTGCTACCAGATGGTAGCCCTTCTGGCCTCTTTTTCTTTAGAACTGAAGAGAAACCATTTTGATCATGAATTGTTGCTAGAGAAAAAAAAAAGAAAAAACAATTATGGGTAATACATGAAGCCATGTTTGTTGTTACACTTCCAAAAACTTGAAACCTTCACGTTAGCTCTTGATGGACGTGCTTTAACTAAGTTCTTGCAATAAAAATAAATAATTATGTCCATGGAGTAATGTTGTTTATGATGTTTAAACTTGTTTTACTTTATCAAATTAACGAGTAATGTTGAAATTAATGAATAAAAAGCTAAATATGATATTTACAAATGTTATTTAATAACTACGCTATTTTTTTTCTTCAGTCTTTTACATTCCTCTTTCTTGTTCCTATTTTTTCTGATTAAAATAAAATCCCCTATTTGGAAAAATCATATCCAGAAAAAAATGTGAGTCTTTTGATTAATAAACATCAAATTCCAGAACCCTTTGATTAAAACACATTCCTCTTCCCGAACACTCCTCCCAGAATGTCCTCCTTTCGCTGAAAATTGAATCTTTGAGCATTTGTTTCATCTTCACTTCTTTTTGATTGAGCACTCCAAACACGAAACCTCATCGAGCCTTTTTTTTTTTTAAGCTAAAAAGCTAAAAAACAATTATGATGATTTTATTTGTCATCATTTATAAATTTAAATAAATTTAATATTATTTTAAACATGTAATAGAAATATCAATTGTAATAAAAATATCATCATAACATTTATATTTAGTCGAAATTTAGAGCACATGAAATTGAAATTTTTTTTAAAATATTTAGGACTGAAATCAAATCAAATTTTAAAAAATATGATGACCAAATTAATATTCATACAATAATTCAACATGTGTTATAATATTAGATTGACACGTGGTATACTATCGACGTGACATGTGGCATAAATATATTTTTTTTAAAATTAAAAAAATACAAAATTTAAAAAAATTCAAAAAATTCAAAAAATGAGGAGCTGACACGTGGCACCTACTTAACATTGTTGGTTCTATATTAATGAAAATGATCTAACTATTATTTATTTACAAAAATGTGGACCTAATTTAGACTAATAAATATATGAAGATCAAATTAAGATTTTAATAGAAAATGAGGACCAACGAAATATCTTAACCTATTATATATTATATTTTGTGATTGTAAAATCTATGACAATATATGAACTCGTCACACACCAAAAAATAATGGTCATAAACATCGTTATACACATGTAATAACCCATCGTATTTAATACGATTCATTTTGTAATGATTCTAAATACAATGTTTACATTTTAAATTGTACAATTTACAATAGATACAATAAAAGAAATTTATGGAGGTGCAAAAAGAAACTACCCTTAAATTAGTTCTCAACTTTCAGCCCGATGCGTATGTCTATAACTCTCACTGAAAATCCAACACCACTTGTTGAAACAATGAAGTTTCTTCTTTCTCAATGGCACTTGATCAATAATGTGGGAGGAATTCATTTTGACCGGGTAATACGAGGGACTGAGTAATGTATTTCTTCTTGGAGTCTCATCGGAAGAATTGAAGAAAAGGAATTCAATTTCCGTATGAGTTTCTGTATATGTGCCAAGATTACACATCTTTAATGTTTATAATTCTTAATTAACTCATTAAAATTCTGCGTTTCAAATACTTAAATAAAATAGAATCTTGAAATACACCCTGTAAAATCTTAGAAAATGATATTTTAAAAGTGATAGTGGTTTAAAAATAGTGAAACTCGATTATTTTAGTATTAAAAAGTTTTGATATAAATAGAATTACTACAAATGAGTTTCATTATTTTAAAATACAATATCTCTCTAGAAACCTTTTTTCTAGAAACTTTTTCTCTAGAGTTCTTTGAATTCTCTCTAGGAGTTTTGTTTTTTCTGGTCATTTGATTGAAGAACCAAGACTGTAGGATTGATCCTCTCGGCGAGCTCTTCAAGTTGAACAAATTAGTTTCTCTGTCGCGTAAGTTAAGTTTCCACCCTCCTTTTGGTTTATTTATGTTTTCTATTGCATGTGAGCTCTCTCAGGCTTGCATGCGTCGTTTTATTCATCGGTATGAGTCTCTACTAATCAATGATCGTAATAGTATGTCCTGATTGTTTTTGTGATGTTTCTATGTATAGATAGAGCATCCTGTGGAGTTAGAGATGTATGGCGTTCATAAAGTTGTTTAAATAGAGAATATCAGGCAAGGGAAGCTAATTGCATTACTTTTAAGTTACAAGTATGTTGAAATTGTAATTGTATGTTTGTATTGTGACTTGTGATTGGTTGTTTTATCTGAGATATTGAATGATTTGTGATATATGAAAGGTATGAAATCTAAGGGTTTAAATTTTGTTCGTAAAGAAATGTTGATGTTTAGTATTGTAATTGAGGTCAATTAGTATTGATGTTTGTTTGATACTTGATTTTGATATGTGTTTTGACATTGCAAAGGTTCTTGGGTTGTCTAGACTAGCTTGAGTATGCATAATTATGCAGAAATCATATACTGCAGAATTATGCAGACTCATCAGGCGAGCATTACTCGTTGGACAAATGGGCTAATATGCAAAATTTTGCAAAATGCTGATCTGTAGAATTATGCAGATTCGCTGGGCGAGTTTCATAGTCAGGGACTTTTTGATTTGGAAGTCGTCGGGCAAGTAATTCTCGCTGGGTGAATTAATTGAAATACTTTCCTTTGAAGCCCTAGTGATACACTCGTTGGGTGAGCAATCTCTCGCTAGTCGAAAACGTACCTTTCGCCCAACGCAAAGATGTGTTCAATGAGCAAGTGGATCAGAACTTGAGCACAAGTTGTTAATTTATTTAGAAGCTTTGTAACTGTTATGAATGATAGGTATATGATATAAGATTATTTATATGAGACTGAGTTGAGATCTGTTGATGCTAATCCAAGGAGGATTAGTTGTGGTTATGGTAGTGTGTGCATTGATGTATGGATTGTCTTGACAAATATCTTGACGCTCTAATAACCATTCAAATTCTCAAGTAGAGAAGAATGAGGTATGTAGTGAGAGAAGCATGAGGTCCCTAACCTAGGAGTTTTTCCTTGACCAAAGGTGTTAATGGACTAACCTTCTATGTGGTAGAGTATAACTCCTTATCTATCGTTCTGCAGAGCGTGAGATGTCACTACAAGTGCACAACTTGCTTGGATCTAATATCAATGCACGTATTCAGATAATGGAGTTATACTTTTAGGTCTTTGTATGAAATAAAATGATTGGTTATGTATGATTTAAGTGATTGTGCTATTTAATGATTAAAACCATTTAGCACGTTAGCTTACCCTTCTTTCTGTCTTTTGTTGTTTGTCTTCCTTTTGCGATCACCTATTCGGTGAGAACAACTATAGTTGCAGTTTCAGAGACACCTATGGAGGATGAGGAGCCATTTATTAGATTGGAGGAAGGTCTCATTAGAAGATGTTGTAAGTGGTTATTATGTGTTTAGAGTTAGAAATGTTTGATTTGTATAATTGATATATTTATATAGTCTTATCATTTGTAAGACTATATTAAAGACTAGATTAATATATTTTATACACTAGTTTATGTGTGTTGAACATTAATGTGAAGCTTCCTATTTTATTAGTTTTAAGTTGTTAAAATTAAGATGTTGTACACTCAAACAAAGATAATTAAAATTCCACTATTATTCACTTTCTTTTTTATACATATTTATATTAAAAAAATAAATTGTTAAATATTATTATAATATTTAAATTTGTCTCTTTTTTTTATAAATTTCAATTTTAAAATAAATATTTTGAAATAAAATTTTATTTTGACAATAAATTAAATTAATTTATCCAAATAAATAATTAAAATATAAAATATTTTAATTACTCTATCTAGAAAAAATTTAAAAATCATACATCTCATTGAAAGTATAATATTGTCTTTTGGATAGAAAAATTCACAATCTATAAGACATTAAAATTCATTAAATCTTTTGCTTATTAGATTAGATAATTTAAATTTAATAAATTTTTTTTCTTTGTTTAGTAAAGCATTTCGATTATCATCAAGTTCAAAATACTATTTGAATATCAAATATTTTTCAGTTAATAAGTTTATGTTCTTCTCGAATTAACTAGTTGAAGCTCAAACTTGTTCAAACTTAAGTCGAGTCTAGTGAACTCAAATCAGCTTGAGTGAACTGAGTCAAATTTGGTCCACATTCGTATGAGTCTAGCTCGGTTCATATTCACTGGAGTTTGAATAAGTCATCTTATGTCTTATTATTAATTATTAATATATATATATATATATATA
>Ga0214545_1002947_pt1 | contig 32741 bp, 15 predicted proteins | sample CNSS4metaG_FD_160064 | JGI IMG/M metagenome (GOLD analysis project Ga0214545, IMG submission 160064) | Root nodule microbial communities from cowpea collected in UCLA plant growth center, Los Angeles, California, USA - CNSS4 | ecosystem: Host-associated > Plants > Roots > Nodule | place: USA...
AAGGCATGAATATGTCTGACATTATTCAAAGTCCACACACTTCCATTAGAGGTTCTGATATTGATATCACATCTTCCTATAATATCAAGAGATTTCCCATCTGCAAGGTAGACCTTCCCAAACTTTCTTGGAACATAGTTAGAAAATAGTTCTAAGGAAGGTGTAGTATGAAATGACGCACCTGAGTCCATAATCCATGAGTCAATAGAACTATCTAGACTACATAATAGTGCATCTTTAATTTCATCAGTTGCTGCATTTGATGATTGATCATCATCTTGCCTCTTGTTCTTGTTCTTCCTTGGAGCCCTACATTGATTTGTAAAGTGACCCCTTTTGTGACAATTCCAACAAGTGATATCAATCCGGAATTTTGGTTTTGATTTCTCTCTAGACTTTGATCTGCCCCAGCCTTGATTACGACCTTTCTGGCTACTTCTTCCTCTAGTTTCAGTACTCAATGTTGAACCGGAACTAGAACTGGAAGATTCCCCTAAACTTTTCCTGCGAACATCTTCGCTTAAGATCAAGTCACGGATGTTATCAAGCTTCAACTTACTATTACTTGCAGAATTACTAACTGCAGTAAGTGTTGCACTCCAACTTTCCGGAAGAGATGATAATAAAATTAATGCTTTCACCTCATCATCAAATGTTATCTGCACTGATGTCAACTGCACAATAATTGTATTGAATTCACTAATATGATTAGTAATCGAGTTACCTTCACCCATTTTTAGGTTGACTAGTCTGCGAATCAAATACACTTTATTGGCTGCAGATGGCTTCTCATAAATATTTGACAATGCCTTCATCAAATCTACGGTTGTGTTCTCGTTCATGATGTTGAACGCAACATTCTTGGCTAATGTCAACCGGATCACACCGAGTGTCTGCCAATCTAACAAATCCCATTATGCCTGCTCCATGTCGGTTGGCTTCTGCCCTGTTAAGGGTAGATACAACTTCTTTTGATACAGGTAGTCCTCTATCTGCATCTTCCAGAACCCGAAGTCACTACCATCAAACTTCTCAATCCTCACCTTCCCTTATTCCAATGCCATTGCTCTTGCTGCTTTGACCAAAGCTCCTGCTGCCTTTGACCAAAGCTCCTGCTGCGGCTTTTGACCAAAGCTCCTGTTGCCTTTGACCAAAGCTCCTGCTGCGGCTTTTGACCAAAGCTCCTGCTGCGGCTTTTGACCAAAGCTCTTGCTGCCTTTGACCAAAGCTCCTGCTGCGGCTTTTGACCAAAGCTCCCACTACTTCTCTAAACTGAGATCCCCAAGAAGAAAAATAGAAACCAAATCTTTTCTGATGTTGAAGATCAGACAACAAGGTGCACAAAATTAAGGAAAAATAATGATTAGCAAGTGAATTAGAGGAGCTAAAATGAGGTGGTGCTAAGGAGACCATTGGTGATCAAAGGGGGAGCTCTAGCATTTGCGTTTAAGTAAGGAAATCAGGTTAGGGGAGCTTTACACGTTAAGTTTATGTTTAATTCTGATTGGTATGATAATTAGAGTACCATACGTTAACCTTATTTTAAATGTGATTGGCATGCTAAATATGGTAATTTCATGTGTTGACTATTTTAAGTCTGATTGGCATGCTAAGTATGGTATGATTATGTATGAATTGTATATTCCATTTTTAAAGTTTGTGGTTCTGGGAAATTTCCAAAATTAGTCTGGTTGGTGGTGAACTGCTGCTAGACTATCTTTTTCTTGCTAGGCCATTTAGGGTTTCTGCAGAGGAACCACCTGCCAAAAATAGTGTAAAAATAACATGTTTGACCAACGTTGACCGCCCTTCCCCAGAGTTGACTGGTTGACCAATGTTGACTCTTTGATTGTCCAGTGAGAGGCTGCCACGTGCTCGTAAGGACTTAGCATTTTCTCCTGCCAGAAGAGTCGCCACGATGGAGAAGACGTAGAACGGTGACACGGTAGTTGTAGATTCGAACTGCCCTCAGCGTGAAGAAGTGCAGGTGATGCAGCGTTAGAGGTGCTGCTTTCTTTCTTCTTCTCCGATCTAGTGCGCAGTGCATGTGCTTGCACGTTGAGGTCGCAACGATGGTTGCGTGTTGGTGCATTTTCCGGCTAGGCGGCCCGTGGACGAGATGCACCTCGACGACGGCCCGGGAGTGGCATGTTCGAGCTCCTAGAGCACGACAGTGGCGACGTCCCGGCATAAGCGTGATGATGGTGACTGCACTTTTCGCGTGGAGTATGGCAGATTCGCGCGAAAGGATGGTGTTTCAGGCGGGAGAACGATGGTGGTGGCTGCAAGACGCGTGGAGAAGACGAAGACGTCGCTGACCACCAGTGCACCAGCGATGATGGGTTTTCGACGAGGGCACGATGGGCGACTGCTTTCCAGCGAGTGCAGCGGTGGCCGGACGTGATCGTGGCGGCCATGGAGGTGGCGGCTGCGGAGTGGGTTGGTGCGGAAGAGAGGGAGAAGGAGACTAGGGTTAGGGTTTGTTTTAGGAAGGAGACGATGACGTGGCAAACATTGATTGGTGATTTGAGTTAGTGGAGGATTGATGATGTGGCAAACTGCATTGGTTAATTTAGTAAGTGGAAGATTGCCACGTGACAAAATCTGGTGGACTAAAGTTTAATTGACATTAGAGGTGTAGCTTAGTTAAAAGGAAGGGTGCATATCAGAAACTGAAAGTTCATTTACAGAAGGGGGTGTAAACCGAAAAACAGGGGGGGTGCAGTTAGCTCCAGAAACATCCTTTTTCAGAAATAGATAATCCAATTGAAAAAGGGGAGTGTAAACATGAGAATTAGGGGTGTATTTAGTACTTGAACTATTCCTCTCCAAAAATTTTATTTTGGGACTTAATTTATGAATTAAAATATTCACTATTTATACTCTTAAGGACTTAAATTACAGTGCATTGTTAAGCTCAAGAGTATCCAATAATATAGTATGCAACTAAATACAATTTTTAAGCGCAAAAATAATATTAAATTCCCAAAAATTTAATTATTGAATGTGAGCCAAGGTTCGACTCATCATACCTTCCAGGTGATCTGGAAGTGCGCAATGCCTAGTGGTACATGTCCCCCACCAGACGATTGTACTGTAGTGGTATTGGGTTTCTTACTCTTGACGTGCGTGATCTACAAAGCTTTAGTGATGCCTTAAAGGTCGGCTTGCTGGTGTTCCTTGAGTTGAGCTCGGAACGTATCCCGTGAGTTGAGTTCGGGATAAGGGTTAAGCACGTGGCATTCCTCGAGTTGAGCTGGGAATGGCATCCCTCCAGTTGAGCTCGGGATGGCGGATGAACACGAGGAACAACTCAAGGGATACGTTCCGAGCCACAACTCAAGGAACACCAACAAGCCGACCTTTAAGGTATCATAGAAGCCTTGTATACCACGCATATCCAAAACAAGCCAAACATCTTTGCCTCAGCAACATCGCCTGGTGCTACTCACGAGTCGCCAGGCGCACCACGCTTCCAAACCGCCTGGTGTACACCTTACGCCGCTAGGCGCCATATTCTTTCCAAAGCCTCTACCAGATCTTTTTCGCCTTACGGGATCACATTTTTCGCTAGGCGCCATGCGTTCCAAGCTTCTCTAGTTTTCCCTTATCACATGGCAACACACCCCAAGCCGATAAGCGCCACACCAGTAGCGTCACTGCTACTAGTTTTTGGCACTTTGAAGCAAGTTCCAAAGAACCCCAAGCACTATACATACAATCCATAACATGAAATATGTTTATCCAATCATAATCACATGATTGGATCATAGTCTAACACAATCCTGAACAACCAAACAATATAGAAAAGCAGGAAGAATACATAACCATTGTCCCAAAATATCGCATGGGCAATAAAACAATAATAATGATAATAATAAAAATAACAACAACAATAATAATAAAAATAAAACAAAAAAAAATAAAAATAAAAATAATAGTAATGAAAATAATAATAAAATATAATGAAATAATCATAATAAAACAATAATACTAATGAGTTAAAACAAAATAAAATAATAAGAATAATAATAAAAATAAAAATAAAAATGATGAGAATAATAAAATAAAATAATAACAAAATATTAATAATAATAGCAAAATAAAATAATAATAATAATAATAATAATAATAATAAAAATATTAATAATAATAACAACTAATAATAATATATAAATAATAATAATATAAATAACAATAATAAAAATAATAATAATAATAATAACAATAATAGTAAAAATAATAATAAAAGTAATAATAATAATAATAATAGTAATAATAAAATATTAATAATAATAATAATAGCAAATAAAATATTAATAATACGAATAATAATAATAACTAGTAATAATAATATATAAATAAAAATAATTATAATTATAATAATAATAGTAATAAGTATAATAATAAATAATAATTATAATAATAGTAATAATAATAATAAAACTACAATAATAGTAAAATAAAATAATAATAATAGGAATAATAATAAAAATAATAAGTAAAATAATAATAATAATAATAATAATAAAATATTAATAATAATAGTAAAATAAAATAATAAGAATAAGAATAATAATAATAATATAATAATAATAATAGTAATAAAAATAAAAATAATAAAAAATAATAAATAGTTATTATAAAAATAATAATAACAATAATTATAAAAATAATAATAATAATAACAATAAAATATTACTAATAATAATAATAATAATAATAATAATAATAATAATAATAATAGTAATATTAAAATAATAATAATAATAATAGTAACTAGTAATAATAATATATAAATCATAATAATTATAATAATAATAATTATAATAATAAATAATAATTATAATAATAATTGTGGCGCATTTAGGAGAAAAACTCTAAACATCGCAGCAAGTCAAAAAAAGAAGAATCATAGTAGTGATTGAGTCACATAAAGTACTCAATACAATAGAAACCATAAGCATGCATACACTAATTTTCGTATTCCTATGCATATCCCACAATATGCCAGCCACAAAACCTGTCTCTCTTTTCCCCTTAATTGGCCACTAAATGGTGTCTTAATGTGGGTTAATTGATGCAAAACAAAAATAGCATTAATCTAAGGTTAATTGCCATTCAATGGTTGTCTTATGATGGTTTTCCAACCCTCCCTCGGAGGCTAGGGTTTCTGGCTTTTCATATTCATGCCAAAGTAATTTTGGCAAAAAGAAAATTTAGTTTGGATTCACCAAGGTTCGAACCCATAAGCATCCAATGTTCAATTAAATGCACAACCATTCAACCAATTCATGTTTCACAATAATTCTTATAATTCTATAATTATATTACCACTCCACATGGTCAAGCATAATTATAAAAATGATTATAAATTAAATAGCACATAATTGACATACATAAGACTTAAACCCAAGTCTTTTCAAACAATTAAGTACTCTCAATCACTTGAGCTAATACTTTTCCATGTCATACAAATTAGAATTTACTGCCATAAAGGCTCCCACTACTCGCATTTATTAATTATTTATTTATTTAATTAATTAAATTTCACGGGTCTTACACATTGACTTGACATTGGCAAGGTTGTGGGTTTGAACCTTGATAAACACAAATTAAACTTTCTTTTTGCCAAAATTCTTTTTGGCATGATTGTGCAAGAGTAGAAACCCTAGTCGTCTAAGAGGGAAGAAGGGGATTGTGAAACCACCATAGAATCAATATTGAATGACCATTAAGCTAATTTTAATGGAATTTTCGTTTTACTGTCATTAAGGTTAATCAAAGCATAGTTAAGTGATCAATTAAGGGTGAGAGAGTGGTTTGTTGGGCTGCCATCGGTGCATACTGATAGCAGAGAGGTTTTAGAGTAAACATTGTATTAATGAGTGAGATAAGGAGCTAAACGGAGGGAAAAGCAAGGGAGGCCATTGTTGACCAAGAAGGAATTCTAGAATTCTTGAAGTGTAGCAAGGAATCAAAGTTAGGGGAGTTGAACTTAAAATTTGACTGTGTTTATAGTAATTTTTTACACTACATGAATTGTTGTTGGTCATTTTGTATAGTTATATCAAATTTTGCAACTTCTTTATAAATTTTCTAGAAACCACCTGGCAGGCCTTCAAAGGTGCCAGGCGACTCATGCTTTTTTTGTAGGTTTTCTGGATTCCTATGAGGGACCGCTTGACAGCATGCACTGGACCGCCAAGCGACGCATGCCTGATTCACCCAGTTTTTTGGGTTTTATATGAACGATCAGGCGATGATGAACACCTGCCAGGTGACGCGAGTTATACTAACTCAATTTTTGATGTTTTGATGTTCTGTAATAATTCCAATAAGGGAAGAAGGGAGTTTAGATATAGGTTGATTATTGAGTATTAAGAATTGTTAGGAATACACTATTATTTGGTGTTGATTAGAGAAAAATTGTATGAACGCTCATTTAGGGTTTGGAAAATTGGGGCTTTGATGTTACAAATTAATTAATAAAGAAAGTTTATGACGAAGTTTTATGTACACTCTTAAGGTGATAATTATAGCCTTGAAAGCATGATTGCATGTTTAGATTGTAGAATTAAGCAGAAGTAGGAATTTTGGTATTTTAGGGTTTCTGTGGCAGGTGCAACAGAATATGGTTCCTTAGAAACTGATGTGCTGCCTAGCAGGACGTAATCTGCCGCTAGGCGACAATGCAGGTCAAAGTGGTAATTTGGTTTCTTAACGTGAGGGGCATATGGAGAAATCAACAGTGCTTTCTAGAGAGAATAATACGAATAAATTAGGGCGATGATGGGTCACGAATACCTTGGGGTTGAAGGGAAATACATGATAGTTAATATGAATTAATCGTGATCAGAATGGTAAATTGGGGAAATTGTTAAATGAAAATTGGTACATAATAGCAACTAAAACAGTATTAGGAATGAAGTGGTTGTGGCACGAGACTGAGGAAATTGTGGTACCTTTGGGTGGCCAAGTTGGAGATGGTTCAATTTAAGTGTTAGAATGTGATATAATGTGGCAAGAGATTAAGAGAGAAATTAGTAAGGTTGAATCGGTGTTGGGTTATGTTGAAAAGGAGAGGGCAGCTTATATCAATTAATAATGAAAGCATAAGTGTGAACACTTGAGATTTTGCATGAGTGATAGCATATAGTGGATTAATGTACATAAGATGACTTATGATAATTGGAAATGGTGTTGACAGTAATGAATTAGGATTGTGGCACTTCAGATGAGTGGCAAAGATGGGTTGGTGTGTGAGAAACTATGCTTGAATTGGAACAAAAACTAGTACTATCCTTGTAACATCCTATTCGGATATTACGAATTTAATAATAAAATAAAATAAGAAAGATGAAAGTTCATTAATTATAAATCCATTTTTCAAAAACGCAGGAAATTTCAAACTTTATTTCACCATAACAATAACTGAAACCCAAAATGGGTAATTATCCATTATAAAATTAAAGTATGATAAAATCTCCCAAGACTAGCCCCGCTCCAGCTCTACGCCTCACCAAATCTACCTGCAACATCATCTGCTCACGTATACCGCGTATATGATCATTGCCAAACACAAGTAGATAGGGTGAGCTAATAGAATAAACATATATATATATATATATATATATATATATATATATATATATATATACAACGGATACATATATCACAACCACACCAAAAGAATTCCATCCTTTGATACCATACAACATGGACACAACCATGTTCACCGTGTTCTAGGTCTTCTGATGAATATCTCAAGATGTCTTGCTGCTACACCTATCGGTCACAACCGATAGAGCACGTGCAGGAAACAATGCTACGGATCATACATCATAACGCCAGGTGGAGTTCCCAATACGAATAACATTCATATGTCCCAAGACTACCAAACTCGTCAGTTATTACTGAGGAGGGCAATCTCACTGGACCCATCCGTACACGCCGCTACGTGCACACTCACACCGGCAACACTCGCCAACTCGAGCCACAACTCAAGAGTTCCTCGTGTTCATCCTTCATCTCGAGCCATAACTCAAGAGATGTCATTCTGAGCCACAACTTAAGGAATGTCACGTGCTTAACCCCTATCCCAAGTCACAACTCAAGGGATACGTTCCGAGCCACAACTCAAGGAACACCAACAAGTTGACCTTTAAGGTATCATAGAAGCATTGTAGACCACGCACATCAAAGTAAGCACAAACCAAATGTGCTGCATCATCGCCTGGCACTGCTTCTGAGGCGCCAGGCACTGCCAACTTCCAAATCGCCTGTCAACCCAACTACCTATGCCAATCTATTCAGTTTAGTTTTAGTCCCTCTCAACCCAACTACCTATGCTTATGAGTAACCCATTCCAACCACTGCAATATTTTATACTTGAGACGCAATACCATTATAATACCATTACAATACAGATTTATAATCCATTCCTTAATTCTCATCTCATTCCATTAATCATTCACTGTTCCTAATAATATAACCAACAGATCTTAATTATGTTGTTGCCTACCACCAATTGACCACTCACTGAAACTCCTCTCGCTGCCAACTCAACTAAAACATCCCCTGATCTTCACTAGTCGTTTGGCGGCCATGCAAGTGCCGCTAGGCGGTGCATAGAATTCTGGAGAATTTCCAAAAATTCTTGCACCTACGAAACCCCAATTGTTTTCTAGTTTTTCCTTACTTGCATCTTTCCATCAATTCTCACGCGATCTCGCTTTCCTTTTTAATAATTCGTAATCTAAAAGCAACCATTATCCTTTTCCAAATTAATTTAAACATCAATTATTCTAGTGACATTTCAACCCAAAATTCCAACCCTATAATAGCATTCAAATCCAATTTTAACCAATTTAACCTCCATTCAGATGTAATTCAGAGATACATGACATCTAATCATTTATATATAGTTAGGGCTTTCCTTTTCCCCAAACAAGATCATCCCAGAACCCCAAAACATCAAGAAACGAGACAAAATTTCCTCGTGTCGCCTGGCGGGTGTTCATCACTGCCAGGCAGTTCAACGAAACCCAAAAACTGGGTGAATTAGTCACGCATCGCCAGGTGATCGGGACCTTACTACGAGGCGGTTCCTCTTCAGGAACCCAGTATTATGCAGGAATTGATGCGTCACCTAGCGGCTGTTCATGTGAAATCTAAAGAAAATCAGAGGGTACATGATCAATATACATGCATTACACAATTCATGCAATAATTTAACACTTAAACGCGATGATAGCACCCCTAACCTAGATTCCTTAGCTTAACTTGAAATTTGAAGGTTCTTCTTTGGTCACCAATGACCTCCCTTGTCTCTCACCCAATTCAGCTCCTTTGTTGCACTCAACCTCACGTTTCTCTCTGAATTTCTCTCCCTAACGTGCAGTACAATGGTAGACTCAGAAAACCTTCATCCTTACCTCTAATTGGCCTTTTAATTAGGTTTTAATGAGTGTTAATTATCCAAAAACGAAAATGAAGCTTAATGGTGATTTTAATTTCCATTCAATGGTTCATTATGGACTATTTTTCTGCCGCTCTTGACTGCTCTTTGGCCAGCTAGGGTTCCTATGCCTTTTCACATTCATTCCAAAACTAATTTTAGCAAAAAGATAGTTTAGCTTAGGTTACCTAAAGTTCAAACCCACTACCATGCCAATGTCAACTCAATACACAACCATTTAACCAATTCATATTTCGTGATGACTAATATAATTCTATGATTATATTATCACTCAACATGATCAAGCATATTATCAAAAATAATAATAAATCAAATAACACACAAATGACATACATAGGACCTAAACCCAAGTCCTCTCACATAATTAAGTACTCTCAACCACTTGAACTAGTACTTTTTCACGTCATACAAGTAAAAATTAAATGCCATAAAGGCTCCCACTACCCGCATTTATTGATTAATTAATTATTTAATTAATTAATTTTCACGGGTCTTACATTTCTCCTACCTTAAAAATTTTCGTCCTCGAAAATAGGACTTACTAGGAAACATGTGAGGATAAGAATTCCTCATGAGATCCTCCATCTCCCACGTCATCTCCTGGGTTGCCTCGTCCCAGAGGACCTTCACAGTTCGAATCTCCTTCCCTTTGAGTTGTTTGACTTGAGAATTCAGGATTCTCACCGGTCCAACTCCAATGGTCAGATCCTCGCGCACTTGGACATCATCCTGCTCCAGTAAATGGGTAGGATCTATAACGTACTTCCTCAACTGTGATACGTGGAAGACATTGTGCAGGTTTGCCAGATGAGGTGGCAAAGCAATCTCGTACGGCGCTGGTCCAATCCTCCTCATGATCTGGTACGGCCCGATGAACCTAGGAGTCAACTTCCTCGACTTGAGAGCTCTCCCAATTCCTGTTGTAGGTGTAACCCTGCGGAATACGTGGTCACCTGCCTCAAACTCTAGCGACCTCCTCCTCTTATCTGCATAGGATTTCTGCCGACTATGAGTTGCACGCATCCGATCCTGTATCATCTTCACCTTCTCAATGGTTTGCTGTAAGAATTCTGGTCCAAGTACGACTGACTCCCCATCTTGTTGCCAACATAAAGGAGTCCTACATCTCTGACCATACAATGCCTCGTATGGTGTCATCCCGATGCTGGAATGGTAACTATTATTATACGTGAACTCCACCAATGTACTTTCCTAGCAAGAACTTTCTTATACATGTACTTTCACACTACCACACCATATCCACTATCACAACACTATTCTAATGATAATAACAACGAAATATAATCACATGAATCAGTGGCTCTAATACCTTGTTGGGTATCAAAGTAATAACGCAAGTACTCACAAATAAAATAAAAGATGAAAATAAAAGGAACAAAACAGATAATAGGCAAAGAATGTAATTTTATTAATGAAAGAAAAATTACATATTATTCTCTCTAGTCCCAAGGAGAAAATAATAACAACCCCTCTCTCTTGGAAATAGGAAAAACAAATACAAGAAGAACCTTAAAGGAGAAACTATTTTTCTCTCTTAATTATTCTCTTAAGCAATAAAGTAAAAGGAATGAAAAGGAAAGGACTTTGGGATGTAGTCCTTAGGAAACATTAGGTTTCTTTTATAACATGAAAGGTAAGCCACAAGGTAAGTTTTCATGATGTGGGACTTCTTTTCTAATAAGATGTCCCTAGTAAAAAAAGATAGCAAAAATTAATTAAAATTTTATGAACTACTTCTCTTGAAAAAAATAATAAATCAGTTAAGCAGGTGCTAGTGATGGAAGACAAGAAAACATAACTCCATAACTTCGACATGGTTGTGTTTTTAATTTTTTTTTGTGCCCACTTATCAACTTTGTTATTCTTCCTTCCTATCATTAATGAATTAATCAAATAAATAATGTTGGCAACAAATATACAGGTCAATAATTTGTGAAACTAAAATAGAGAAGGAGAGAAATAAAATGGGAAGAAAATGTGGACATTACAAGTTTTTAAGATACAAGTAGCATATTTATAGCTACGACAGAAGTTGAAAAATGCTACCTACACTATTAGTTTTTTTTTACAATTCTTTTAGATTTTTTTTATTATAATTATTTATTATTTTTAATTATTCATGTTCACAATTTGATATTTTTAAATACTAGAATGTTGTTCAATAATATTTGAATAGTTTGAATGTTTAATTTATTTGTTTGCCAATTTATGTACGTTGATATTTTAATCTTTAACTACTGTCTTTAGTATTTATAATAATATTTCGAGAATTAAGAGTGAGCACTTTGATTCCATTATTATAAAAAATAAATCAAGTCAATACATTCTCACTGTAATACAATAAATATATAAAATAAATTACAAAAGAAAAACATTTGTTAATGAGTCAACCCACTAACCTACCAACCCTTGGTGGGTCGGACCAGGTTGCAAAATTTCTAGCTTACTAAAAGGTGAGTTGGAGTTAACTATTTTTTAGCTCAACTGTGATGAATCAACCGGTGTGAGCTGAGTTGACTCATCTTGACACCCCTAATTATATCTCTTAAAATTTAGGTTAAATTACTCTTTTGTTCCCTCTATTTGTTATGAAATTTCAATTTGGTTCTCAAGTTTTTCGTTATCTCAATTTGGTCCTCATTTTCTTAAAAATGACTCAATTTGGTCCTTACCGTTAACTTTGACCAGACAGTGTTAAAGTCAACGCCACGTGTCAATTTATGCTTTTTCTGAATTTTTTTAATATTTTAAAAAAAAATTCATTTTTTTATTTTTTACACGTGTCACTTCACAGTTGTGCTACGTGTCAAAATGACTCAATTTGGTCCCTATATTAGTTTTTAGTGTCAATTTAGTCCCAATTTTTGTAAAAATGAAGCAATATTGTTCCTCCTTAAATTGACACTCAATTTAATCTTTGTATACAACTTATGATGATATTCTTAATAAAATTGACGATTTTATTAAATATTTGTAGAAATATTTTTAAATAAGTTTTTTTTTTAGTTTTATTATTAAACAAAGTTAAATCCCAAACTTAATTTAAAAAATTTAACAATTTTGTTATTATATATAAAGGCATCAAGTGTATCATATTATACAAACTTACTGAAGATTAAAAATCAAATAACTTGTCACACATAAGTTTATGAACTAAATTTCAAGTTCAAAACAAAACCAAAATCTAATGTTTTGTATAGAATTTAAAGTTAATTTAAAATATTTATAGAAATATTTAATAAAAACGTTAATTTTAGTAAGAATATCACCATAAAATTTATAAAAAAAATAAATTTAGTTTCAATTTAAGGAAGGACAATATTACTTCATTTTTACAAAAATTGGGACTAAATTGAAATTAAAAACAAATATAGAGACCAAATTAAGTCACTTTGACACGTGATACAACTATGAAGTGACACATGTAAAAAATTAATAAAATTCAAAAAAACCAGAAATTGACATGTAGCGTTGACTTTGACCACCGTTTGGTCAAAGTTAACGGTGATGACCAAATTGAGTCATTTTTAAGAAAATGAGGACCAAATTGAGACAACGAAAAACTTGAAAATCAAACTAAAATTTCATGACAAATAAAGAGATCAAAAGAGTAATTTATCCTAAAATTTATCAATTTTTGCGCCATCTCTCTCACTCGTGTTATATAGTAAACCATTTCTCTCACTCGTGTTATACACAACATCATAAGATCTTTCAATCAACCACATTTTGTTGTTGAACTAATATTTATATCCGTCACTGGTATGTTTTTTAACAAGATTTAATATTTAATAACAAAAACTAAATTTTGTAGACCTAATTAATTTTATACATTATACTTTAAATTAAAATAATAATCATTACAATAAATGAATAATAAATAAATCATTGAAAAATCATAGATATATTTATATATATTCATTCAAATTATCATTAAATATTTTATAATATAATTTTTATTATAAATGCTATGCGTTGAAAACAAATAAATAATTTAGATGATAAAAGTTATTATTTAATAATTATAATAGAGAATTCAACATTTATTTATAATAAATAATTTAATTTTTTAAATAAATTTAATAATTAAAAATTGCTTTTTTATTTTATAAGTAATATAGTATTTTTGAAAATTATTATTTATATTTGTGTAATGAACTTTTGTAATTTAAAATTAATAGTATTTAAATTGCTTAATAATATTAATAAAATTATTTGACAATAAAAATTAAAAAATTAATCATTTAAGTGAATGTTATAAAATAATATTCAACTCATCAATAATATTTGTAGTATATATAATTAGAAGATATAATTGGTTTTAGGTATAAAATTAAATTTATAAAAGAAATAAAAATATCATAGTTATTTTTTATATTATTCAATTTTATTTTTATTATATAATATATTTACTTTTCGTAACTTAAAGCATCACATGAGGGTGCACCAAAAAGAAATGAGTTTGAAAAAAAAAATTAGAGTCACCATCATATTTTATTCTACAAAAACTATAAAAAAAATCATAAAATAACACAATGGTTTGCGAAAATCATATTTTAGATTCAGGAATCGTTTACGTGTAGGGAAGTTGTCAGTACCCTACAACGTTCTTCCGAAGAGTATTGTCAATTAAATGGGCAAAATTGATGTGATTTTCAAAAATGTTATTAATTCCCTTAAAATAAATAAAAAAACGTACAAAAGAAACAAATATATTTTTTTAGTTTTTTTGGCCCAACAAGGATTAACATTACTCCTGCGTATTTTCAATTAAAATAAAAAATTAAGGTTACGTAATTTTGTAAAAAAAAAATTAAAAAATGATTTAATTTTTTAGAAATGAATTCAAAAACGACTGACTTGTTCCTGTGCATCTTCATTAACAATGAAGATTTAGGGACCTAATAGTTCTTAAGAATATTGTTTCAGAATGATGATATTTTTAATTTTTCAAATTTTATATTTTTTGATATTTTTGAATTATTTAAAAAATTAGTATCACGCGACGCAAACGATCAAAAAGAACTCAAATTTTGAAAAGAAAATTGCTTTGGTATTTTTGAAGAAAAGAAAAGGATTAAGTACTGGGATGACGCGAATGGTCACACGAGCATTCAGATATTTAAAAATGTATTTTAATTATGTATGTGAGAAAGTGAGGTGTTAAAAAGCAAGTGAGGTGAAAGTCAAAGAACAAGTGTATAAGAATAAATTAGAGATCCAAGATTTAAAACCGTCCAAACATAAAATAAAACCAACACAGGTAAAAAATAGTAAAACTTGTGGTGTAATGAGTAATTAGTGGAGGTGTGTGGGGTGAATATGGGGTGAAGCAAGTAAAGATCAAAAAGAACACTCAAGGTGCACGCTTAGAATTTGTTGGGGTTATGAAATCTAGATTGCTTCTCCTTCTTCCTCTACTTCTAATTTGTGTTGTGAGTAGGTGTTGAAAGTGATTTGTGTGTGGGTTTGGATTCTTGGGGGATTGGGGAGGATTTTAAGAGGGTTCAAAAAGTAAAGAATGAGTGTGTTGACATTTAAAGGCATTGGGCCACTAGTCCGAGAAAAGGAGGGCATGGAAATGGGATGGTGTGAAAAGAAAATGAATGGAGTGTGAACTTTAAAAAGGGATTGGGCTTTAAAAATACAAAAACAAGCTATAAAATGAAAATATATTAAGTTAAATTAGTTGTATAAAAATCATATAAACATTTTAAAAATATTTTTGCAAAATATTCATAAAATAATAAATTTAAATGATCTTATTTTGTTTTATAAAAATAATTTTTGATATTTATGTGTTCCAACACATATATTATTTACTAGTTGTTTTAGCCCGTGCAATATACGATATTATTTTTGAGATTGATTGTAAATTATAAATATATAAGAAAGATTGTAGTTTAATGTTTCATTATAAATAAAATAAAATAAATTTAGTATAAATTAATGAATAAAATTATGAGATTAAATAAATGTAACCACAATCAACAATCTAGAAAAATGACAATGCTCTCTAAATCATCAAATGGACCATTAAGCTTTTTCATAAACTAATTAGTAGAAGTGGATTCGTAGGTAATATACTGCAAAATTTATATTATTTTGGAAGTTAAAGTATTTTGTCGCAGGAGACTACCATGATAAGTTAAAGCAATCAAAACCCATATATCAATTATAGTCTAATCTATTTTATTAATTTCAGTGTATTTGCATCAAGTTTTCCAAATCTGTAGAATAAATTTTATGAAAAACTATTAAGACAAATTATAAATAAATATTTTAGTGTTTTTACCAATATATCAGCAAAAAAATATTAAAATAAAGGTTAAATTATTTTTTTTTGTCTTTGTATTTATCAAGTAGTGTCAAATTAGTCTTTCAGTTTTTTTGTCTCATTTTGGTTCTTCTTATTTAAATGATTTAATCTGGTCATTGTCATTAATTTAACCAACAGTATTAAAGTCAACGCCACATGTCAATTTGTGATTTTTTTTTGAATTTTTTTATTTTTTACACATGTCACTTCATTGTTGTATCTCATGTCAAAGTAATTTAATTTGGTCCATATATTTGTTTTTAGTTTCAATTTAGTCCCAATTTTTGTAAAAAATTGAACAATATTGTCCCTTCTTAAATTAAGACTCAGTTTACATTTTGTATAAATCTTATGGTGATATTCTTACTAAATTTAACATTTTTATTAAATATTTCTATAAATATTTTTAACTTAACTTTAAATTCTCTACGAAACTTTAAACTTTGATTTTGTTTTGACCTTCAAATTTAGTTCCTAAACTTATGTGTAACAAGTTATTTGATTTTTAATCTTCACTAAGTTTGTATAATATGGTACACTTGATGCCTTTATACATGATGACAAAATGGTTTAATTATTGAAATTAAGTTTGGTGTTTAACTTTGTTTAATAATAAAACTAAAACCAAAAAGTTTGTTTAAAAATATTTCTATAAATATTTAATAAAAATGTTAATTTTAATAAGAATATCACCATAAGATTTATACAAAAAAATTGAGTTTCAATTTAAGGAGGATCAAATATAGGGACCAAATTGAATCATTTTGACACATGACATAATTGTGAAGTGACATGTGTAAAAAACAAAAAAATATTAAAAAAATGGGTTAAATATGTTTTTGGTCCCTTAACTTTCAGTAAATTTTAGAATTAGTCCATTTCGAAACTTTGGATCAATTTAGTCCTTCATCTTTCGAAATACGTGGATTTAGTCCTTTTAATCAAATTTTGTTAAGTTTATTTGACATTTCAAGTGCGTTTCATAATAGTATTTTACTTAACATTAAAGCAAAAATGTGGCAAACATTATAAATAACTCAAATACAATCCTGAAATGCGTACGAAACATCAAATAAACCTAACAAATTTTGATTAAAAGGACTAAATCCACGTATTTCAAAAGATGAATGACTAAATTGGTTCAAAGTTCCGAAATGGACTAATTTCAAAATTCACTGACACTTAAGGGACAAAAAACATATTTAACCCTAAAAAAATTAAAAAATCCAAAAAATTACAAATTGATATGTGGTGTTGATTTTAATACCGTTTGGTCAAAATTGACGGCAAAGACTAAATTCAATCCTTTAAAAAAAACAAGGACCAAATTGAAACAAAGAAAAACAAAGTGAAAGGATTAGAAGTATGTGTTTTGTTAACACTTAATTTGGTTTTTAACATGCCAACCGAAATAATTTAAAGAAAATGGGTGAAAGAGGATTTTGTTGTTGAGCTAAGTTTGAGAGCATAAAGAGAATAGTAAATAACAAATGTAAAAATCAAGGCCAACTACAATTCCACTCATCTCAATAGCACCAACACCTAAAAGCAATCATTCAAATTTTCAGTTAGTACATATACATTGTGAAAATTTTGTGAGTAACAAATTAGCACCACTAAAAGATGAAAGAATAAGAAAAATAAATGTGCAAACGTAACCTAATCATATTATTCCTTGTATTAAAAAATATTTTTGAATAAGAGGAGGTTTGAAAAGCCTCCTAAACCAGAAGCCACAAATTGTTTGTCATCTATATCCAACAAAAAAGAGTCCACAAATTTGAAGATTCATCAGTCAACATAGTAATAGTGGTCCCAACCTTTTGGTCTTTTAGCTCTCCAAACACCATTTTACACCTTCCTCTTTAGTCTCTTTAGTGGCCTCGTTGAACACATTCTTTTCAAGTTTGTCATGCTCTGTTGGATTTGAATTATTTATTTGGAATTGGTTACCCAAAAATTGCAAAAAAAAGTAAAAATTGCCAAATAACAAAACTAACACATGCACATAAATAAAGAATAGAGTAAAAAAAATGAACTAAATAAAATTCCAAAACCATAACCCATATATCATTTCACGAAGAGGGAAGGATTGTGTTTGATGAAGAAAATAGTAAAATAATAAAAATCAAACATTTTAAAAACCAACTTCGTCCTTTTGGTTGAGAGTTTTGCCTTCGTCTTTCAAGAATTCTTCGGTCTTTCCCTTCTCATTCTCAAATATATCCTACGTTTCCAAACAAAAACTAAGTTAATAATAGAAAATAATATGAAGTTTTTTTCAACTATTTATGCTTCACACAATCTCTTATCTTGAAAACTACAAAAAAGAAAATATAAGATCTATGGAAATGAGGAAGAAATTAAAAAAAAAAGCTTCATACCTAACGATGATGACTGAAAAATTCATTTACCAAAAGAAATCTTGATCTGAAAACATAAATTCAAAACCAATCCAAAGTAAATCTATGGAGATATTAAGCTATAAAGAAAATCATAGAACCAAAAAGAAAAATCTTAGATATTACGAAATGTGAGAAAGAGGGGAAAAAATACCCTCAGACCTTACCAAATGGAAACTAATGAAATCATTTGTGAAGACAAATCATCGTCTGAAAAGAAAAGCAACAACAAATAAACATTTCTATGAATGCAAAACAGAAGAACCAAAAACATGAAATGTAAAAATAAAAATAAGGTTGAACGACTAGGGTGTCAGTGGTTGTTCTAGGATGGTTATAAAATAAAGAGGGAGGTGGGTTTAAAGAGAGAAGATGGTTTGGGATGGAAATAAAAGTGATATTTTGAAATTGGTTTTGGTACAACAAACCTAAAACCATACATATGGATGTATTTGTAAACAAAATCATCCTACAATAATAATTTCATTTAATTTGAATTTAAATTTGAATTCAGTACAACAAACCATACAAAAAATCTAGGTTTAATTATGCCTTTAGTCCCCATTTTCGACTCCAAATCTCAAATTGGTACCTGTATTTTTCGAAATCTCAAAATGGTCCCCTTTTTAGTTTAAAAGTCTCACTTTTGCCCTTTCCGTTAAGTCTGGGCAAACAACGTTTGTGGTTGCTAAGGTGGATTTCTGTTACTGAAACGTGTCAATTACAGGTGGAATGGTGTGGAAATCTTTATTTATTTAAGCCACCAGCATTAGAAAATGTAGAATCCCTAATTTTGTTGTCATCTTCTCCCTTCTTCTGTGATGAATCCAGCCAGTTGTGTGTCTTGTGGGTCCTATTTAAGTTCAGATCTTGGAGGAAAGTAGAAGAGCAACGTCAATTTTTGCAATGCACGGTTGTGATTGAAGAAAAATGTTGTGGGTATGTGAAGAATGAAGAAAAGGTTGGTGGCAATGTGAAGATTGAAGCAATGGGAATATGTATTAATTCTCAAAAACCTGTCCGAGAAAAAGCAACGGGAAACCAACCTCAGTAACTAGAAACTCCACGGTATGCTTTGATGCCTGCCTCACTGTGATTTCTGTGACAACATCTGTATTTGCGAACTCCCCATCTTTGCTTAATCCACCGTACTTCACCGGAAGCTGCTCCGGAGCTATGTATTTGAAAGTGCAAAGAGACAGACACATCAAAACCATAAACCAAACCAAAATATAACAAAGATAAAGCAAAATTTGAAACTTTATGTCCTCACCTCAAAAGGGTTTCCGTTGATTTAGAAGGCCCGGCAAAGACAAACTTACTCTTAGTCCTTATAGTAAGAAAAAGGCTTATCATCCTATTCACTGCCAGGTACCACCATGGTATATTAATGAAAACCTGAACCAAAACAAAAACGAGGATTTAAAACAACACACGTTTGAATTTGATTAGCATGTGTATTGTATGCTTGCAATCCCAATCTTTTCATTTAATCATTCAAATTCACGCTGATATCAAGTCAATAACCTCAGATTGCACACGTGATGACGATGGAAAACGAGACAGATCGCACTACACAGCTTCCACCACAGTTTCCCCAAATTCTCCCGAGCTTTCTTTTTTAAAAACCCTAAACCTAATTTCACAATTCTGATTTTTTTGAAAAATAATTATCCCACCTTAAATTATAAAAACCCTAAACCCTAATTTAACATTTTAAATTACACTAAACCTAATTTAATTACACCTGCCCATTCCACGTCACTGTTTTTCTGCCAAGTCACTGTTCAATAACTGGTCAACCTTGCCATGTCACTGTTCACCAAATGCCGTCAACCCAGACTTAACGGAAAGGGCAAAAGTGAGACTTTTAAATTAAAAGGGGACCATTTTGAGATTTCGAAAAATACAGGTACCAATTTGAGATTTGGAATCGAAAATGGAGACCAAAGACATAATTAAACCAAAAATCTAAAACCATATGCATGGTCTACTTTGGTCGACATTTAAAAAAAAAAAAAAATCTAAAAAGTAACCGTGAAGAGGTTCAACCACAAAACACACAATTTTGACACATATGCAGACTTATTAATTAAAATTGGTAAAAAATCAAACTTATAAAAATCAAAATGGGAACACAAAATTGAAAAAGCCTTTTGCACATACAGCCATGTTGCGAAAAAGGGAAAAATTGACAGAAAGCAGAAATAAAACAAAACTTAACAAACGTTAAAATTAATGAATGCTTCGATCCACTAGTTTGAAGTGAGAAAATAAAAACAAATGAAAAAAGGTTAAAATAAAAATAACAAAAAGAGTGAGAAGATAAATTTGGAATTAGATGTGAGAGGAAGAACGCTGTAGAACAACGCTTGCTTTCAAGGTGAGAAGAAAAAGGAAAGTTTTGGGACTATGGTCAGAAGAAAAATCTGTTGGTGTGAAAGCAAAAGGAAGAGTCTTTGGAAAGTAGAGAAGCGTGCGGTTACAGTTTAAAGGGTAACAATTGAGATAGAAAAACGTTGGAGAACCACACTGGAGATGGACAAGGAACGTTTTTCAACTCTGGTTGGAATGGAAATGTTCTTTCAAGGTCATAAGGAAAAGGAAAAGTCTCTGGAAAGCAAAGAAGTGAGATGTTATGGTTTTAAGGGTAACAATTCAAATATAAAAAAGAAAAACGCTAGAGAACCATAGAGGAGAAGAGAATGAAAACTTTTTGGAATCTGGAGAAGAAAAAATGTGTTTTCTTGTATATGCAGGAGAATCACATGCAAGGAGAATGAGGGGACCAAGTGTAAGCACTATACTCTACCACTTGTCATATAAATAGAGTGTTTAAACTTTTCAATTTTAGTTAATTTTTGGAGTGTTGCTTTTTATGCTTGATAAGAAGTTTTTTATCTTTGTGATGGTTGCATTTATATATTGTATAGATTCATATGTTTCATTTCATATATAAGTTTATAAAACAAAATACATAATTTTAATTATACAAAAATTTAAGTCAAATATATATATTTGATTAATAAAATTTGTTACAAAATAAAAAATTTAAATATTAAGGAAAATAATTTAGTAAAATACGCAATTTTATATGTTTTTAAAAAGGAGAACAGTAGAAATGGAACCTTTAATAATTTTACATTTGAATAGCTTTACTTATTACTTTTCTAACTTTTTCTCGATAAAAAAAAACTGAAATTATAATTGAATGTGCTAAACATACCTTATATCATTATTTTAATTCTATAAATTATATTTTTTTAAGCATAAATTTACTTTCATGAATTTGGTTTTACTATATTAAATAGAATCACTTAAAATAATTTGAAACAAATAGTTTTTATCAAAAAGTTGAGAAAACAATAAATAATATGATTCGTAAAGAAACATTTATCTGAAAAAAAAATGTATTATGTTTTTTTACTCTAAAAAAATTACATATATATAGTTGCCTATGTGTATATGAATAGTGAGATTTTTTCTTTTTCAAAATAGCATGGTCATTCGTAATTTTCTTTAGATATCACATTATAAATTATATTTATATAAATATTTTATTATTTATGATTAGAATTTGGATAAATATCTTCTAAAATCTAATAAAGTTTTACAATGACGAGGTGAGAGCAGAAGATAATCTTGACATCTTTCTAGGAGCCTCAGCCCGACTTGGTGATATTCAAAGCAAGACAAGTCCCAAGGTTCTTCCCGAGCACATAACCATAGAAGGCACTCACCCTACCGATAAGTCGAACCAAGGAACTCACATGTAGATGAGATAAACATGAATTACCAGAACATGCTTATACACCCAGGTTCGTCTAACGACGAGGATTCCACCCCTTCATACCAGACATAACTCATGCTAATATCCCAAGAGGCATCAACATCAATATCTGCAAGTACAACGGTACCACTGACCCAACCACACACATGAAACCCTATTTGATTCAAGTATACATTCACACCTGATAAAAGGGTATACTGCTGGCTATTCCCTACTACCTTAGATTGTCATGCCTTGGATTGGTATTATGTATTTCCTCCAAACTCGGTGGATTCCTTTAATATGCTAGGTGCTATGTTCAAAGCCCAGTTCGTTGATCGTAAAGTGGTACCAACCACGTATGCCTCCCTGAAGTTCGTTCAACAAGGAGAGAATGAAACCCTACAAAAGTTTACAAAAAGGTTCACTGTCGCCACAACCAGCATCCTAAACCTAACTCCTACATTAATCATGCATTCACTGATTTATGGTCTTCAGCTTGAACCATTCTCTTACCCGCTCTTTAAAAAACAGCCCGAGAATATGGATGCTCTAAAAGAGCAAGCCGCAAAATACATCGCTTATAAGTTCAAGTAACAATAAGAAAAGTCGAAACAACGAAAGGGTCGTAACTTGGTATGAACAACACTCTCCTCTCAATACCAACATAGATGTTGTCCTTGGGAAGGTCTGTAATCCAAAACTCATCCAACTTCCAACACCTCAACCGCTACACCCTTCAAACAAAGAAATTTTCCTACCACTAAACTATCAACCACACAACCGAGGGGTGCCAGTATTTGAAGGACCACATAGAGGAACTCATACGTTCCAGAGCTTTAAGTCGGTTTGTGCAACGACATGGTGGTGGTCGAGGAAGGGGACGAGGGCGATTGAGGTCGTGATAGAGGACAACACGTGGGAAATGGACGCGGATAGGTCAAATAGCCAAACTTGGTGATACAAATGCCAAAGGCCGATCCACCAACTCCACATCAATAACCTATCCCACCAGCCTCGTATTTGTGGAGTGTCAAAATGCACTTAAAATTTATATTTAATTATGGATCCGTAAGATTATTGAACTCAATAATAATTGAATCAATACTAAAATTTTTAGTTATATTTTGTTTTTAATGTAAATAATCATATTGTCAGCAAAAAAATTCATCTTCCGTTTTATTTTGCAATCTTATTTTAATAATTTTGATTGTAGAAAAAAATACTGAAAGATAATTTATCATAATCTAAATAAAAATTGCGATACGTAATTAATAAAAGAAAAATATATGATAATCAATTCACAATTAAAAACCAGTTATTAAAAAACACTTAGTGAATTGCTTTTTCTTCAATATTTATAAAAATAAATATACCAAATGCTCGTGAGATAAAAAATAATATTAATTATTAAACTAATATTTCACTATCAATTAAGAAAAAAAGAATTACTTTTTTCTTCAATAATAGAAGAAAGCATAAAAAAATGAGAGCACAAAATAATGAATTTGTGTTCAACTTTCTTTTTTTTCTTCATAAACAAAACAAAACAAAACAAGTAAAAGTTTAAAGTGGATACAATATGTGAGAAACTCAAAAAAGAGTGAGAGAGAAAATAAAAAATATCTTAATAAATTTATTTGTTTTTTATTAAATTTAATTTTATGTTTTATTATTTATTAGCATTAAATGTTATATTTTATAAAATTAATAAAAAGATACCTATTTTAATTCTTATCAATTTCCAATATATACTTTTATTATTTAAAAAATTCCAAAAAATAAATTTTCTTATACATAATTTAAAAAATTAAAAATAAAACAATTTTCATATAAATAAATAAAAAAATTTCAAAAAAGTTGGGGGGGCCACGGCTCCCCCTGTCCCTTCGTTGGTGCGCCTATGTATCCCACTACAGCAACAAATCACCCAACAACCAGAACCCACTCCTCAACATCAAAACTCGACCTACGTCCGGAGGAGTGTCAACACTATAGCAAGAGGGTTTGTTGGAGGAGGAAACTCTAGGGAGCCCATAAACGATACAGAAGAAGCATCAACTTAGTAGGACAATATCCTCTAATGAACCTATCATCAATCCCCTTCACTAATGAGGATTTTTGCATTAATGACCTTGATCAAGACGATCCCTTAGTCATCACTACTACATTGCAAATTTGCAAGTTTACAAAATATTGATTAACTAGGGTCGCTCGACCGACGTGTTATTCTCGCACATTTTCAAGAATTAAAAAGGTTAAAATACCTTTTTGGTCCCAATTTTCGTCAAATTTTTTCAAATTAGTCATAATTTTGGTTTTGTGTTCAAATAGGTCCCAATTTTCGTCAATTTTATTCAATTGGGTCCTTTTTTGCTAACACCGTTTAAATCATTAACGGCCATGAACAGTGACGGCCACGTGTCACTTCGTGGTTTTTTTGAATTTTTTGAATTTTTTTTTGAATTTTTTCAAAAAATTTTTAAATTTGTTTTTAAATGTACATGTGTCAACCCAGGAGTGTGTCACGTGTCACTTCGTGGTTCTTTTGAATTTTTTTCAAATTTTTGAAATTTTTTTAATTTTTTTTTTAATTTTTTTAAAATGTCCACGTGTCAACCTAATAGTGTGCCACTTGTCAAAGTCAATGTTTTAAATTCAATTTGGTCCCTATATTTGTTATTTTTGTTCAATTAGGTCCCAATTTTTGTTAACATTAACCAATTTGGTCCCTCTCCAAATTAAAACCAAATTTAATTTTTATATTAAAATTCACATTTTTTATTAAATATTTTTATATAATATATTTAAATTCACATCATTATAACTTTGATATAAAAATTAAATTTGGTCACATATTCGATTGGGACCAAATTGGTTGATGTTAACAAAAATTGGGACCTAATTGAACAAAAATAACAAATATAGGGACCAAATTGAATATAGAATATTGACTTTGACACATGACACACTACTGGGTTGACAAGTGGACATTTAAAAAAAATTCAATAAAAAATTCAAAACAAATTCAAAAAAACCACGAAGTGACACGTGGCACACTCCTGGGTTGACACGTGTACATTTTAAAAAAATTAAAATAAAAATAAAAAAAAATTTAAAAAAACCACGAAGTGACACGTGGCAGTCACTGTTCATGGCCGTTAATGATTTAAACGGTGTTAGCAAAAAATGACCCAATTGAACAAAATTGACGAAAATTGGGACCTATTTGAACACAACCAAAATTATGACTTATTTGAAACAACTTGACGAAAGTTGGGACTAAAAAGGTATTTTAACCAATTAAAAATTATTTTTACTCTAGCTTATCCTTTCTCTTTGTGTCTGTTTTCTTCTTTGACTTTTTCCTTTTTGCAATAATCACCAAATCCTTGGTGTGAGTAGATGTGGAGACTCTTGGTGATCATGATGTTGGCGAGGAGGCTGCATGTAGTTAGACTTCCTAAATCCTTTATTGCTCATTGTTGAGCCTTTCTTCTTGTGTACTGTTATTTTGTAGTTTCTTACTCTATGAGAAAATTTCCAGTTTAATCTAATGTGTTTAGATTCTATTCATGGCATTGTGTTATGTCTTTGGGTTTCCATTCCAGTATAATTTGGGATAACTGTAAAAGGTTAATTCTAATATACTTTATGTCGGTGCTCTATTTTATACTATAAACATGTAACATTCTATTTATTAGAATTATTCTATTAAATTAGGATGTTACATTTATGGTATTAGACATCCCCTCCAACTTGATCTACCCTACCCGTAACCTCAGTTAGATTCATCAGGGAACAAGTGCATACAAAAGTGATGGCACACCTTTAGCCAAGGGGCCAATCACAAGAAGAATCACTAAGAAAATTCAAGAAGAGTTAACAATATTTAGTCAAGGTGGAGCTAAAGTCTTTTTCACCTGGGCCATCACGGAGCATTTTTAGACCTTGTAGTAAGGGTCATGTAGTGTAGGCTTTCCTTTGAAGGCCTTGTATTAAGGGCCAAGTAGTGTAGGGTTTTAAAAATAATCTTGCTTAAGTAGAGAGCATCATATGCGCCTAGCTTAAGCAATCCTTTGATGTTTAATTAAGTTAACCCTAGCTTAAGGTGGGGGATGTCCCATACATGCCACATGGCAAAACCTTTAATGGAGAGTTCTCTTACATAGGTAGTGGAATTGTGTCATTGTCCTATTGGAGAGGATTTTCATAAAGTAGCTTTATACATGACAACTCATAGTGGGTCGTTTTGTGAGAGTGAGGATTGCCATATGTCAAACTCTCTTTCACCAAGATAGCATTTTTAGGATTTTGGTCCATGTTAGCATTTTAGGGTTTGGACCATTTTGGAGACACCTTAATCTATAAAGAGAGGTATCTCCCCATGTATTTCTCACTTTGAGAATGATAATGTTATGTTGCCAAAATTATTTTTGGGCCATAGTTCTTCTCTTACTCACTTGCTAAATCATCCCAAGAGGTCCCTCTAGCATCCCTTTCTCTAGAGTTGGCCTAACCTTTCTTAGATCACCCAAACAACCTTCATCCCACCATTAAATCACCAAAATCGAGAGCTATTTTCTCTCAACACGACGAGCATCCACCATCCACCATAGTCACCATTTCAAGCTTTGGCCCAACCTAACTTGAGAAGGAGGATATCATTTGGTATCTAAGAGATTTGATTCTATAAGAGCTAAGTTTCTTGGTCCTCACCTATCTTATTGTTATTCTTTTTGTTCATCTGGCTTATATGGTATAGGGAGTATTCAGCTTCATCTAGCTTATACGGTACATTATTCAACCCCTAATTGTATATATTATTATAGATTATAGATCAAAATTATTCAAATTATTAAGGAAAGTAAAATTATTCTTATTTTTAATTATGTCCACCATGATAACTTTGTTCTTAAATTGTACATTTACACTTCTTTAAAAAAATGTATATCACACAGTATATAAATTCAATAATTTATTAAAATTATAAGTTTATTTTCCCAAAAAAAAAATGATACATATCTTATAACTTCAAAAATATTTCCCACGATTATTAGTTTTTACCTTATGTGTAAATTATTTTGTGTGTTTTTGTGATATATTATTTCCCAGGAACTTAATTCTGATTGGTTATCTAGTGAAGAATGTGACCAATTGAAGGTCGGAATTCGGCTCCCAGATTCAGTTCTAACCGAACCTGACCTAAAATAAAAGTGTGTTATCTCTATAAATATAATGTGCACAATGTGTTATGTGGAATATAAAATTGGAGCAGTGTTATATTAGAAAAAAAAAATGTTAAATGTTATGTTAGCATACAATATTGTGTGCTGGAGTAAAAAACATATTTTATTATTTTAATTATTAATAAATTAAGCATGTTTTATATTTCTATTTGTTTAATTTGAAAAATTACGCACACTTCCATTCATTACTCAACATTTTACTTTCTAATAACAACATATGGAGTGCGATGCTTTACTTGAGAAAGCTGTTTAAAGTAAAACAAATTATAAGATAATGTGTTCTTCTTCTTTTTTGAAAACAAAAATATACAATGTTGTTTACATGATTAATATCATAAAAATAATCAGTTTTTCAATGTTCTAATTCTAAAATATATGTTTTTTACATAATTCCCCTTTTAATTTGTAAAAGTAATATATAAGTAATTAATCCTTCTAAATTGTAAACTCTTAGCACAATTATAAAAATGATAACTAATTATGATGTTTCCATTATATAAAAAAAAATGGTAGAAATGAATTAAAAATTTGAGAAGTACTTGCCTCAAACAAAAATAGGAAATCAGTTAAGCAAATGCTCGCGATTGAAGACAAGAAAACATAACATAACTCAGACATGGTTGTGTTTTTAATTTTTTGGTTCCCCCACTAATTTCTTTTGTTATTCTTCCTTCCTATTATTAATGGATCCATCAATAAATAATGTTGGTGACAAATAGATACGTCAATAATTTGCGAAACGAACAGAGAGAAGAAGGAGAAAACAAGAAATGGAAGAAGATGTAATTGACATTACAGGTGTTTAAGATATAATAGGTATGGCAGAAGTTGGAAAACGCTTCCTAGAGTATCAACTTATTGTCGATAATCCCAATCCTGTGTGGAAAAGTGAAAACTTGTTACGATTTTATCTTCCACAATTTACCCTTCTATTTTTTTGCATGATCGCTCTTACCCGCATTATACACTACATCCTAAGACCTTTCAATCAACCACATTTCGTTGCTGAATTTCTTGTAAGTGCACTCATTTCTCTCTTTTAATTTTACAAATTTTTAAATAATGTTAATGTTTTCATGAAAAACCTTAAACTACCAACCACGATTCCTTTCATTCATGTTCTTTTATTTTACAATTGATTCTACACATGAAAATTCAGAAACAAAATTAAGATTATTTTGTTTCTTTCTTTCCAATACTTTCAATTGTGGGTACTACAAAATTTATCATCTTTATACTTGTTGGTAATTTAGGCAGGTTTACTGGTGTGTCCACAACTGGTGGCAGGAACAATAGCATTTACATTTGTGGCACCTCCAAAAGCACTTCTTGGTATAGAAACCATGGCACATCTCGGTCTCATCTACAATGTCTTCCTAACTGGCTTGGAGATGAACCTAGACGCTATCCTGCTAGCAAGTAGAAAGGCCACAACCATTGCCATGGCTAGCACCATCATTCCAATGTTGTTAGGAGCTGCATTATATTCTATGGCTCAATCTCTCTATAAGGGTCCTAACCTTGACATGTCACTTTACAACACAACCAGTGCATATTTATTCTGGGCTTTGGTTCTCAGTGTCACAAACTTCCCTGTCCTCGCTAACATTCTTGCTGATCTTAAGATCCTCTACACAGAGCTAGGTAGAGTGGCTGTAACTGCAGCCACAATAAGCGACTTCTACAATTGGGCAATGTTTGTGTTGCTCATCCCATTTGCATGTCGTACCGAAAGACCCTTTCTCTCAGTGATACTAACCATTTTCTTTGTGCTCTTCTGCTACTTGGTGTTGCGCCCATTCCTTACCAAGTTGTTGAATAAGAAAACAGAAAATAATGAGTGGGACAATTACAAGTTATCGTATGTTCTGGTTGGTGTTTTGGCTTGTGCACATGTCACTGAAATGCTTGGCACACATTCCATTGTTGGGGCGTTGGTGTATGGATTGATGCTTCCTCGTGGAAAATTTGCTGACATGTTGATGGAAAGGTCCGATGATCTTGTCTCCATGTACCTGGAACCGTTGTTCTTTGTTGGCTGTGGCATAAGATTCGACTTTTCTAGTTTTAAACTGCACAAAGTTGTTAACGTGATCATAATCATTGTCATGTCATGCTGCACTAAGATTGTGAGCACTGTAATAACTGCATGGTTCTATAGCATGCCTTTTCGAGACGGTGTGGCACTTGGTGCACTTTTGAACACCAAAGGCATCTTGCCATTGGTAATGCTAAACATTGCAATCGACAGACAGGTATTATTATTTGATTCACATAGCTTAACAAGCATTTGTCTATGTTCTTTCTCTCTCTCTCTCTATATATATATATACACACACACATTATTTTGAAGTGCATATTATTTTCAGATTTTGAGTAGGGATTTCTACACAGTCATGGTTGTGGCTAGTGTTGTGATGACTATACTAGTGACTCCTACCATCAACTTCATATACAAACCAAGAAAGCAGTTTAAGAAAAACAAACTGAGGACTGTGCAGAACTTGAAGGCTGATGCAGAGATCAGAATTATGGTGTGCGTCCACAACCCTCGCCATGCGACAGGAATGATGAGCATTCTTGAAGCATGCAGTTGCAGCAATGCGACCCATCTACGTGTGTTTGCTCTTCAACTCATTGAGATGAAAGGGCGTGGCACTGCCTTTCTGATAGACCAGGGCGGTGGTTCCCCGCAATCACAAGCAGACACTGAGAGCATCAGAGATATCTTCTCAGAGTTCAAACCAGAACGAGGGCTCATCAACGCTAGCGTGGAGACTCTCGCTGCAGTGTCCTCCTACGAGACCATTCACAAGGACATCCACCACATAGCTGACGAGAGACAAACGTCCTTGATTCTCCTTCCGTTCCACAAACACTCAAGCGCGGAGGGTGCCCTAGAGGAGACAAACCCTGTGTTCAGAGAGATAAACAGAAATGTGATGCGCTATGCACCATGTTCTGTGGGAATCTTGGTTGATCGTGGAAAGAGGTTACTGTCGGAGATGAACTTGCCTGTTGCCATATGCATTGTGTTCATTGGAGGGCCTGATGACCGTGAAGCCTTGGCTATTGCTTGGAGAATGGCGAGGCATAAAGGGATTCATCTCTCGATGGTGCATATTCTTCTGTTTGGAAAGGTTGCTGAAGTTGATACAAGTGCAACAATGAATGATGAAGGCAATGGGATATTGTCCCCTATGTTGGACTGTGCAAGGGAAAAGGAGTTGGATGAGGAGTATATGAGTTTGTTCAGACTCATGGCAGTGAACAATGAACATTCCGTAACTTATTCGGAGAAGGAAGTGCACACTGCTGATGATATTCCTTTGGTTCTGGATGAATTGGAAAGAGAGGGCTATGATTTGTATGTTCTAGGGCATGGAAAAAGAAGGAACTCTACGGTGCTGTCAAAATTGTTGGAATGGACGGATTGTCCTGAACTTGGGGTTATGGGGGACATGCTGGCATCGAATAGTTTTGGTTCATGCTCTTCGGTGCTTGTGGTGCAACAATATGGGTTTGGAGGGATGCACTTGAGGGCTATTAACCAGACCACATGTGAAAGCAATGAGGACGACATTGAAGCAATTTTTAAGGTCAAGAGCATCAAATATATTTGGTGAAGTAAGATTTCATGGATATGGGTTTTGAAATCAAACAGAATGGACAGTAAGTGATTAAGGAAACTGCAAAGAGAGGGTCATGCAGCATGAGCTAAGCAAGAAATTAAGCTGAAACTTCAAATATATATGCAGGTGGCTGGATGCCCCATATTCATGTCAATTCACTAAACAATTATCTTGTGGAGAAATGTGTGGATAGTTTGTACTTCTAGTTGTAAACATAGAAATTTCTAGAACTATGGCACATCACTTTTAACTCATTTCATGCCATAAGAATGGCAAAATCTTTTAAAACAGATGTAAATTAGTTATACTTTTGGGTAACATTTAGTGATTTGTTCTTTAATATTTTTACTATTATTTTATAACTAACATTTAAGTTTTATTTTTATAAGAACTTAAAGAGAGTGCTTAGTAAAGTGATAGATAAGTAGCTTGTATGTTTAAGGGACATAAAAAAAAAAAAAACTTTTAGAACATAAGGAAAGAGGTATGGTGAGTTTGAAGGAGAAAATGAAATCTCTTATGAGGGACCTAAAGGTTTGGAATTTAAGAGGAAAATGAGCTAAATGAAACAAGCAGTAGAGAAAAAAAAAAATTTGGTGAATTTAAGAGGATAAGTTTCAAAGAAAAATCTCTATACTTAAACAAGAAGTGATCTAAAGATAAAGTATTTTCACCCAATCATAAACAGGAGGAGAAGTTCGAAACAAGATTGTTGGTGTCAATATACCAGAAGTATGAAATGAGGACCTACAAGTAAAGGAGGAGGTCAAAGTTTTTTATGAGAATACTGAAGGAGGAGAATGACCTTGAACTTACACTAGACAATATAGAGTTTCTAACAATAACACACGAGAACAATATGAATCTAATACGATAGTTTTCAGAAGAAGAGGTTAAGGAAGTAGTGTAGAATTTTGATAGCAACAAAAGTCTAGGTCTAGATTTAACTTTAGGTTTATAAAAGATTTTTGGGACACGATGAAAGATGAAATGCTAAGTGTGACAAATACCTTCCACAGCAAAGGTAATCGACCAAATGGAAGTAACACATAATTCATAATATGTATTTATTTTTATCAACAATAAAAATTATGAATTGAAAAGGGGACAATAGGATTGCCCAACCCTTATAAAAAAAAAAAAAAGGAAAAAAAAAAAGAAAAAGAAGAAGATACTAGTATATACAACAAGAGAGTCAAAACAACACTCGTAAAACAAACACAAAAGAAAGGATAAAGGTCTACACCCAACAAAAAATTAACAACCGCAAACCCAATTAGAACAAACTTCTCAACAGAATAACGAGGGTTTTCATATCAAAGTTTCCACAATATTGACCTTCGAGGCTAAAAACTTAAGAACATGTTTGTTGGCATCTGCATCCTAAACGTGAGATTTATAATTGTCATGTGTTTTGTTGTACTGTGATGCATTAGGTTCTTCATCATTACAATAGTTGATTTATTGTCATAGTTGATTGTAGTAGGTTCACTTTCTTTTCCTCCCATATCTTTGAGTATCTTTCGAAGCCATATACCTTGACTCATTGCTTCAAAAACAACCATGTATTATGCTTCGACTGTTGATTGTGCAACTATGACTTGCTTCTTTGACGCCCAAGAGAACATTCACGATCCAAGTGAGAAAGCATAGCTTGAGGTGATCTTCATGTCATCTACCGTGATTGCCCAATCACTATCCATATAATCAAGCAACCTTGAATTGCCTATTCGTTTATATCATATGTCGTACTCTTTTGTCCCTTGTCGATATCTTAAAATTCTTTTGCCTATGCCAAGATGTATTTGTAAGTAATGAAATTGTTGGTTTAGCCAAGAAGGGGGGGGGGGGGGGGGTAAAATGGGCTT
>Ga0214545_1002949_pt1 | contig 32733 bp, 21 predicted proteins | sample CNSS4metaG_FD_160064 | JGI IMG/M metagenome (GOLD analysis project Ga0214545, IMG submission 160064) | Root nodule microbial communities from cowpea collected in UCLA plant growth center, Los Angeles, California, USA - CNSS4 | ecosystem: Host-associated > Plants > Roots > Nodule | place: USA...
TTTTTTTTTTTTTTTTTTTTTTTTTTTTTTTTTTTTTTTTTTTTTTTTTTTTTTTTTTGTGTGTTTTTTTTTTTTTTTTGCAGATATCTTGACGATGAACTAAAGTTTTATACAAAAACTATTAATTAGATTATGGTTTAGTCTTCTAGTGGATAATAAATTAATCGGAGTATAATTCAAAAGGTTTTTTGTAGAGAGATAATTTAAGTTTAGGAAAAAATAAGACTTATTATCGAGTTGAGAAAAACAATATTTTTTTTAATTATTTTTATTAATAATTAATATTAAAATAAATAATTTTGCAAATTTGTAAAAAACTTGAGACTTGAAAACGAAAAGATACCTGAGACTTCAAGATACTACAACTATAACCATGTTTTATTGTTTTAATTCATTCGTTTTATATATTTATTTTTAGTAGTGTTTTATATATTATAATTTTTTATTCAATATAAAAATATATAGATATGTCAACTAGAAAATTTGGATCAAGCTATTCAAAAATCCAAAAGAAGAAAAGAATTGAGGTTTTAATTGCATCACAAAAGTAAGCAATGAATAAACTTATAAAAATCGATAAGAAAAAATGAATTAAAAAAATAAGAAAAATAAAAACATTTGATGAAAATGTTAAGAATAAAATTGTAAAATTTCTTCAAGAATCATTTAAAATTGATTACTTTGTGTATAGTGTAGATAAAGCAATTACCACAGTTCAAGGTAAATTTGGACAATTTAAAATATATGAAGATATTTTTAATTTTTGATTTGGTGTTAAAAAATTAAAGTCACTACATTATACAATTTTGAAAGAAAAATGCTTAAACCTTGAAAAATCTTTAAAACACGATAATTTATTAGATATTGATGATTTGTTTTCATAATTAAATATCTTAAGAGAAATTATAGGTTTGAAAAATGATAAAATAATTATTATTCTTAATTATATAAAAATAATAAATTCTTTTCTAAATGCATATATAGCTTATAGAATAATGTTAACAATTCTAGTATCAGTTGCTTCAATAGAAAGGATTTTCAAAGCCAAAGATAATAAAAAGTTATTTGATCAACAATGTCTAAAAAATAAATGAAATTAATTATGACAATTTAATAAATAATTTTACATAAAAAAAAACTCGAAAAGTAAATTTTAAATAAAAGATATCATTTTTTATGTTTTTTTTATGCTTCTCAAACTGTTGAGCCGCCTCTAGTGTCAGCATAATTAAAATGTCAAAGTTCAGAGGAATACTTAATATAATTTTATTTGAAAAAAAAATAATATAATTTACAGATTATGAGTAAATAAATTAATTTATTAGATTAATAGATAATTTGGATCATAAGTGGTAATTAATCTTATATATTTGTTAGTGTTATCGTTGCATGTCTTCACAAACATATTGTTAGGTTACTAGTTTTAGCAGTGTTCTTTTGCTGTCCCATTTCAGCTCAGATATTAGTATCTCACAAGCTTTGACTGATGTTAGACTCATTACAGTTTTGTTTCGTCAATCAAAATATGGTGTAACCTTTTTTCGACTAATACTTTTGGCTTGTAACAATTATTGTTGGGTTAAATATATTTTTGATCCCTCAAGTTTTAATGAATTCTGGAATTAGTCCATCTTCGAAATTTGATACCAATTTAGTCCTTTATCTTTAGAAATGTGTGGATTTAGTCCTTATTACCAATTTTTATCAAATTTATCTAACGTTTCAAGCGCATTTTATGATAGTAGTTGAATTGTTTACACTGTTTGACACACTTTCACTTCAATGTTAACTTAAAAATTATCATAAAATGCATTTAAAATGTCAAATAAACTTAACAAAATTTGGTAAGAAGGACTAAATTTACACATTTCTAAAAATGAAGGACTAAATTGGTATCAAGTTTCGAAGAAGGATTAATTCCAAAATTCACTGGAACTTGAGGGACTAAAAACATATCTAACCTATTATTGTTTATATATATATATTAATAAAGATATAACAGTGGTTAAGTTATCCTTGATGATGATTGTGATGGCAACGTAGTTGGAAGGCAAACAATGTAGTGATGTCTTAGCACTCTCATTGTATAAGAAAATATTGTTCATTTTCCTTTTGTTGTTTTAGATTTATATACAACAAAAGTCAAATTATATACCATGTATTAATAGCAAATCAGAAAAGACCAATATATTAATTTCAAGGAAAACGATCTTGTGACAGAGAAAAAAAGTGACAAAGTCACGTGACACCCATTTATATTCTATTTTTTAATTTTTTTTATGGAAAATTTCCAAACAGAGTTTTGAGTTCTTAAAATTTTGTAGTTTTCTTATTTTTTTTACTCCATTCATCTTTTTCTTCTTCAAAAGCAAGAGTGGTAGAGGGGGTTCGTCTGCGTTCCATGACAGCCACAAAAAGGGTTTCTCATCTTAGTTTGGAAGTTTGGTGTTTTGACCTTATTTTTCCCTTCCTTTTTGCAACGCCATCGGTGTCTTCCACAACCTTTGTTGTAGCATAGTTCTATGCAAAAACTTCAACCGCGAAACATAGTTTTTGAAAATAATTTTTTTATATTTGGTAGACCATCTCCATTTAAAGTTATAGGGAAACCCACACAATACACCCTTGGTACAAAATGCACATGCACTTCTCACCCAAGCCAAGTTAAGAGTCAAACACATAGTGAAAAGTTTACTAATTTCAGTTATGTGCAAAAACTTCAACTACGTTTTCAAAACAATTTTTACGTCTTATCTTTTAGAGACCATCTTCATTAACACTCATGGACATTGAGAATTGGATATTAGGTATTTGGAATCAGTGGGTATTGGGAATCACCAGGTTATGGCATGCACATGATGTGCAAAAATATATTCAACGTTTAACTACTAAATAATCATTGTTTAAGTGGAAAACACAATACAAGATTTTGCATAAAAGGTTTCTCAGTTACAAGTACCCAGTTCATTTGTACTCCATTTTAGTAGGGTGACATCTCCACCTTTCTTTTTAAAAAATCAGTAGGTATTGGGAATCACCAAGTTGTGGCCTGCACATGATGTGTAAAAGTAATTGTTGAAAAATATATTCAACGTTTAACTACCAAACAATGACTGTTTAAGTGGCAAATGCAGTACAAGATTTTGCACAAACCGATTCCCAAATGTAGGTGCCCAATTGATTTAGAACTACATTTCAACAAGGTCAGATCTCCAACCTTTCTTTTTCAAAAATCAGTGGGTATTGGGAATCACCAAGCTATGGCCTGCACATGATGTGCAAAAATATATTCAATGTTTAGCTACTAAATAGTGACTAATTAAGTACCAAATGTAGTACACGATTTTGCACAAGCTGACTGATTTCGTAAATACATAACTGAATGTGTTATACAAACTGACTTCTTCAACATAATAATCCATTAACAAAATAAACTGAAGTTTCCTAACAAGGTCTTCCATCTCTTACTAATGAAAAAAGAGCATAAATTGTCTTGACAAATTTCAAATAAAGAAGTACAAACATCTATTTACGATACTTTTTTCTGTAATATGTTGCAAGTGGAGTATGAATTGACACCCCCTTAAAACATAACTGTTGTTGATACTTCATTCGAGCATACATATTGCTTTCTTCAAAATCCTTTACGTCTTTATTTTCAACCTTAGCTCCTTTTCACCTTCCTTAACATCTTCAGTTTTCATATCTTCATCAAAATAGTAACTTTACAAAAACCATCTTCATACCTTATTTTCAATGGAGCCATTACCATCTTCGATATCCTTACTCATTATAGATATCCTGAAACAGTAACTAAGTTCATCAAAACAATAACTAACCACACCAAAAACCAATCATACATGACATACAAAAATATCACCGAAACGAATAATATACAAGAACAAGGCATAAATGACACAACACAACATAATCATAAAAACAAATCAAATTAGGGGCTAGACCTATTGCTAAAACAGTGACAAAGTATTAAACACCAAACAAAGACTATTTATATGGCAAACGTAGTACAACTTTTTTCATACAAATAATATATAACTTCCTACAAATACAATTCAAAACCAACATTTATCCAACAAGTCCCTCTACATATTTAATCACACAATCCATCTGGAAAAACTTGTAGACATACATTTAACATTTGTGACCATTGCAAAAGGTGTAAATATAGAAGTCCATTAATGTCTAAGAATATGAATATCAATTAGATGGACCACAAATTTTGTTGCATATTTTGGCCATACAAAACACAAGCGTAAAAGACTTCCCTAAAATGCTTCAATTTCATTCTACAATGGCAATACGTGAACCTTCCATAACAAAGTCATACACCCTACTAATAATAAATCCATTAAATGATACTTTGATCAACACCAACGACACCACAACAAAGCATTTTGAAAAAAAAAGGATTCTTAAAAATAAAAAACCCTAAACACAACTGAAAATAAATAACTCAAAATCAAAATTTGTGAAAGGACGAGACTTTACCTCCATGGTCAAAAGAATCCAACGTTCCACGAACGAAACCCACCCAATAAACCAAATACCACAGTGGTTCACGAGGGAAATGACAACTTCGAACCAAAGAGAACAAAATCGAAAACAGAAACCATGACAAGTGAAGCATAATCAGTCTTTAAGCGAAGAACAAAAACAATCACAAATAGGGTTCGTAAATTTGGGGCAAAAATTGTCCAGGAATACATTCAAAATTAAAATAGAGAGACCAACCCTTAATATGGAACAATTTCATGGAAGAGACATAGATTTATTGTTTTCCTGTGAAGAACTATGGACAAGCACCGTGGATGAGCACCGCGACACCATCAATGACACTTGGGAACATGCCAATCTGAAAGGAAAGGAAGAAGAAGGTCAAAACACCAAACTTCCAAACTAAGATTTTTTTTGTGTATATATAACACACATCTTTATATATTAATATTATGTTGTACATTTTTAAAAGTTTTGTTACAAAATAATTTCAATATTTGTGTTCTTGTTTTTATTAGTTTCCTTTACCATGGAACAAATTGTAAGTGACAAATTCTTCCATTATTTTTTATAATTGATTGTAATATTTGTTTCCTCTTATAACATTATTATGGTTTTATTTTAAATATTCTTCCTTCAATACTTTTAATGTTCATGCTTAATTTTTTATTTTTTAAAACATGTATTATTATTTTCTATTATGCTTACACCTTACTTTCCATTATAATTTTAAATTTTAATTAAACTAATATCTTCTCGCTCAAAAATTTTTAGTCAATCGACTTTCTATTTGATCTTAATTGATTATTTTTATAAAAGGTTATAATGTAAAATAGTCCATGGGATTTATTTTTTCTTCTTTTTGCAAGATTGTTGAAACACCAATGAAAAATATTTTTATTATTATAATTTTTATAGTATTAATAAAAATATCTCATATTCAATTACTTGCCACAATTAAATATTTATTTTAGACATCTAAGTTTTGAAAAATTATAACAAGTATATTTATTATAAAAGTTAGACTTGAACATGTAGTCCCTAATTTTTTTTTATATTTTTAAATTTTCTATAGTAATGTGATGTATAAAATTAATTCAGATTATATATATTAAATTAAAAAATTATAAGAACAAAAAGTAAGGAAAAAGTTACAAGAACTAACATCAAATAAAGTAAAAAAGTTTTATAAAATTTGTGATTAGATATGATACATAAATTACTCCTTTATTAATTAGTAGTTGAATGAATACCATTCTTAGAATAATATTTTATAAATTATTATAATAAAATATATTGATTTTTAGCTATATGTTTACTTTTTCAGGTGGTAAATATTTGATGATTATTGTTCCTTTAAGACATTAGATCAAGACAATAACATTTTTGGGACTTTTACTTTATATGATGTTTAATTTTTTTATTTTTATACAATGTGGGACTTAAACTTATACATTTAAGTGTGACATCAATTGAGTATGATAGTATATGATATTTTTATGTGACTGTTGGATTGAGTGCACGAAAACGGTTGGTAATTTTGGCTGCTCATTGCTTCTTGCAATTGAGCTTGAATGTGGTAATTAATCTTATCTATTTGTTAGTTTAGTTACCAGTTCTTTTGTTGTCCCATTTCAATTCAAATGTTAGTATCTCATAAGCTTTGACAAAGGTTAGACTCATTACATTGTTCTGTGCTTTTTATTATCATAAATTAAAATATGGTGTAACCCTTTTTTCATCAGTCAAGTGGAATATGACACACCCTTAGTACAAATGCACATGCACTTCTCACCCAAGGCAAGTTAAAAGTTAAACACGTAGTGGAAAATTTATTGATTCTAGTTCTGCGCAAACACTTCAACTACATTTGCCACTTAATCACATACAAAAATATCACCGAAAAGAATAATATACAAGAACAAGGCATAAATGACACAACACGACAGAATCATAAAAATAAATCAAACTAGGGGTCGAACCTACTGTTAAAACAGTGACAAAGTATTAAACAACAAATAAAGACTATTTATGTGACAAACGTATGACAATTTTTTTCATATAAATAATATAGGGTTAAATATGTTTTTGGTCCCTCAAGTTTCAGCGAAATTTGGAATTAGTCCCTCATCAAAACTTTTGACCAATTTAGTTCTTCATCTTTCAAAATGCATGAATCTAGTCCTTTTAACCAAATTTTGTTAAGTTTATCTGACGTTTCAAGCGCATTTCATGATAGTATTTAAATTATTTACACTGTTTGACACATTTTTGCTTCAATGTTAACTTAAATACTATCATGAAATGTGCTTGAAACGTCAGATAAACTTAACAAAATTTGGTTAAAACGACTAAATTAACGCATTTTGAAAAATGAAGGACTAAATTGGTATAAAGTTTTGATGAGGGACTAATTCCAAAATTCACTAAAACTTGAGGGACCAAAAACATATTTAACCCAATAATATATAACTTCCTACAAATACAATTCAAAACCAAGATTTATCCAACAAGTCCCTCTACATATCTAATCACACAATCCATATGGAAAAACCTGTATACATATATTTAACATTTGTAACCATTGCAAAAAGGTGTAAATATAGAAGTCCATCAATGTCTAAGAATATGAATATCAAATAGATGAACCACAAATTATGCTGCATATTTTGGTCATACAAAACACAGGCATAAAAGAGTTCCCTAAATGCTTCAATTTCATTCTACAGTGTAATATGTGAACCTTCCATAACAAAGTCATACACCCTACTAATAATAAACCCATTAAATGATACTTTGATCAACACCAATCACACCACAACAAAGCATTTTAAAAAAAGGGTATTCCTAAAAAAAAACTAAACATAATTGAAAATATATCACTCAAAATCAAAATTTGTGAAAGGACGAGACTTTACCTCCACAATCAAAAGAATCCAATGCTCTAAGAACGATACTCACCCAATAAACAAAACACGATCGTGGTCCACGAAGGGAATGACAACTTTGAACCAAAGAGAACAAAATCGAAAACAAAAACCATGACAAGTGAAGCATAATCAGCCTTTGAGCAAAGAACAAAAACAATCACAAAACTGTTTCATAAATTTGGGGCAAAAGTTGTCCAGGAATACATTCAAAATTAAAATAGAGACGAACCCTTAATATGGAAAAATTTCACAAAAGAGATAGAGATTTATTGTTTTCTTGTGAAGAATTGTGGACAAGCACCATGGACGAGTATCGGACACCATTAACGACGTTTAGGGACACGACAATCAGAAAGGAAGGGAAGAAGAAGGTCAAAACACCAAACTTCCAAACAGAGATGAGGAACCCCTTTTTGTGGTTGTCACAAAGCACAGGCGAACCCTGTAAGACCCGAGAAATTTAATTAATTAATTAATTAATAAATGTGGGTAGTGGGAGACTTTGTGACAATTAATGCTAGTTTACATGACATGGAAATGTATTAGCTCATATGGTTGAGAGTACTTGCTTGTGTTGGGAGGACTTGAGTTCGAGTCCTATGTATGCCTTTTGTGTTGTTTATTTTAATCGCTAATATTTTAATAATAATATACCTGATCATGATGAGTGATAATATAATCAATTCTTGTTTTATTAAATTTTCGTTTTCACCATCACTCATAATTCTTGTTTTCACCATAGAGAGAGTGAGAGCTGTACTGGTGGGTGAGCAAAGGAAGGTTGGGGATCAAAAAGCTAAATCAAGTAATTCTAATTGGAGCAAGGAGTTTCAGGTTAGGGGAGTTATTTTTTGGCTTATATTGCGTTTCTAGAAATTTTCCAGAAATTGCCTGACGGGCCTTCAAAGCCGACAAACAACATGTTAAAACAACCCAGTTTTTAGGTTTTTGTTAAGAACCGCCTGGCGGTGAAGAGCTGCCGTCAGGCGATGTGTGCTACTATTCTTTCCATGAAAAACATTATTTTTCGTATTTTCGAGCAGTAGGAACCGTTGGGCGCTGGTTTTGTTTCGCCAAACGCCAGGTCCCTGATTTATGGGCTTTGAGCGCCACCAATTTTTTTTGTCTGTGCAGTTTTCGTAAAATTGCGTTTCCCAGTTCCTTAACCGTCCAATTTAGGTGAAATTTTGACAAGTGATCCCTAACATGCTATTTACTTTAGACGGTGGAGATTTGAATTAATGTTTGTAGATAGAGATATATGATAAGCATGATTGCTGGTTTAAAGGTATTTAGAATGCATGAGTTGGAAGCATGGTTAGGTCCTGTTGTGAGTCTCCATCAATTTCAATGTTCCTTTGGGTTAGTCACATGTTGAAAATGAGTTTATTGGTGAATGCATGTGTATCAAGATAAAGGAAATTGTTGCATAAGAGTGTGAAGTGCTATATTAATTCGCATTGGTGCATAAAATCATGTGCTTAAGTTATAGTGTTGTTGCTTTATATTTGATTTGAGCAGACATTATTCATAAGTTGGAACTGAATGCTAGTATGGATTTAAATGGTGGAGTATATGTATGAATATGTAGGGATTAATGCATATGATATGTGGTGATACAATTTTGAGTCATGTTGATTGATATGAATGCAAATTGGCATGCTTATTTGGTAAAGTAAAATAGGTAAGATAATTGAATAATTATGTGATGGTTGGGATTAAATGCGTGTAAGAGTAAGGTTTTACCTTGATTTTGATATTGTTTGGTGCATCTTTGGAGACTATCATTATGTGCAAATTATGATATTGGTTTAAGTTAAATGTGGTATGTTTATTTGGTAAAATGAGTGTATAGTGGATTGTTTCATAATTGAATAGAGGCATGACCTCAATTGTGAAACCATGAATATGTTGAATTGTGATCCAGTCATATGATTATGACTGGATAATCGTAATTATGCTATTAATTAGGTGATGAGTGCTTGATGTTCATTAGAACCTGCCCAAAAATGCCAAAACACTAGTAGGGCGCTTAGCGATGCGAGACTAGCCGCCAGGCGATATGGACCCAAAACAATGGCAAATGTCACTAGAATCACAAAGAGCCTGGCGGTAGGGATGGTTCCACCATGAAAAAAATGGTTATGCAGAGAAATTTGGAGGCGTGTGGCGCCTGGCGGCGTGAGGTGATCGCCAAGTGGTCTGGGACCAGATTTCGCCTAGCGATGCGAGGAAGCTCCAAGCAATAGCACAGAGAGTAGTGGGTTCTGTTGGCCTGTGTTTCGCATGTTTGTGATGTTGGGCTTGGACCAGGAGACGCTTGAATATGTCATGAGCGGGTGGGTTCATGGCTAGTGGTGAACACATGATAATATGTGCTGGGAGGTTCATATTATGATGCTCTGATGTGAGGATACGAGCGGGGAGGTTTGTATATTCTGAGCTCTCACTTGAGGGCTGCTTTGAGCCAGGAGATTCGTAGATGTTGGATCACGTGTGTTGAACTACGGGCGGAGAGATACGTAGAGTTAAACTACGGGCGAGAAAGTACGTAGAGGCAGGACCACGAGCGGGCAGGTTCGTAGGAGCATGTATATCTTGGGTCCATGGTCAAGTATTGGTATGGTGTGCTTGGAATAGTAGTTCCAGGTGCATAATGAGACTTAGAGTTTCACATGACTTGTGGCTTGTTTCTTTGGATGTGCGTGGTCTACGAGGCTTTGGGTGATATCTTAAGGATAGACTTTGTTGTGGCATTCCTTAAGTTGTGGCTCAGAATGGTATCCCTTGAGTTGTGGCTCGGGATAACAGATGGACATGAGCATTATGTGAGTTGTGGCTCGAATTGACGAGTGTTGTCGATGTGAGTGTGCGAGTTGTGGCTAGTACGGAAGGGTCCAGAAAGATTGCCATCTTCGACGTTGGTCGACGAGTTTGGTACTCTTGGGACATTATGAACTATGGTTCATATTAGGAACTCCACCTGGCGTTACAGAGTGTGGTCCGTAGCAGGTTTACCGCACGTGTTGTACAAGTTGTGGCTTGTAGGTGGAGGTAGCAAAGTGTATCTTAAGGTTATCATCTAAAGATGTAGAACAGGGATAACATGATGTGGCCATGTGGTATGGAATTAGAGGATAGTGTTCTTTGGTGAGTGTGTGCATATATGTGTCTTGTATATATAGATTTATATTGTTAGCTCACCTTATTTGCTTGTATTTGGTGATGATTGTGTAACTCGTTACACGAGAGCAGATGATGTTGTAGGTGGTGCTGGTGAAACATAGATCCGGAGAGGGGCTAGCTTGGGGAAGAGCCTTTATGATGTTTTCTTGTTTTATGGATTTTAACATTTTGTATACATTTACCTTAACAGTCTCAGAATTTGTAATCGACAAGTATAATTTGTGAATTTCTTATTGTTGCGTTATAATAAATGTTATAACTTTTCTCGCGTTTTGGGAAAAGAAATTATCATAAATGGGATTAAATTTTTTTTCCTATTTTAATTATTTAAATTAGTAATATTTGATCGGGATGTTACAAACCTCCTTCGCTAATCTTGCTTTCGAAGAAAAGAAGATGAGTGGAGTGAAAAAGTAAGAAACTCCCGAGCTTCAAAATTTTAGGAACTCAACTCTGCTTGGTATTTTCCATAAAAAAAATTAAATATTAATGGATGTCACGTCACTTTGTTAATTTTGTCACTTTTTTCTTTGTCAAAAGATTGTTTTCCTAATTTCAATGGCAGAGGAGGGCTAGTCTTTGAAATGTGACAAATCAAGATTCAAATACATATCAAGAAGGTGCCCACAATTATGATTCCATATCCAAACTTACAAATATTAAATTTGTGTCTCATCTTCTCCGTTCCGTAACGGGTATATACTCATATTTGTACCTGTTTTCTTACCATTTTAATATCAATTAATTAATTTTTATAAACTAATAAAAATTTATGAAAAAGAAACATAACATTATTAAATATTTAATAGCAAAATAGTCCAAGGGAACCCATTTTCTTCTTGCTAGGCTTAGACGGTTTTACCTTGATTTCAATAAGCTTGCGGTGGACTTTTTATTGGTCTAAATACAATTATAAGAGAAATAATACAATTATAAGAGAAATAGTATGTGTCTTGTATCATATATATGGGTGCACAAAGTTTAGAAATAGATATATTGTCTATGGACCAATTATAATATCAGACAAGTATGTGTTTGTATTTGTTAAAACTATAACAAATTAGGAGTTTTATTTGCAATTTTGACAAGTATGGAGTATTTTCTAGTGAGGATGTGTATGATTAAAGAGTAAAGCGGTGCTCCAAACCTTATACAAAAATATGTACATAAATTTTGAAAACAGAACTCAAACTACAGCATTATACCAATAAAACAAAGGGAGTTTGACACCAAATAACATATATATTTAACAAATACAAGCAAATATCAATAACCCAACATTTAGTTTAGTTACTATCCTGATTAAGCGTTTAGACGCATAGTAACTATTCTGATCTAGCAGCGTTTCCAATACTTAATCCATTATCCTTTAACACGCATAATCAATAGAGGTTACCGATATATAGGTGACCAAGGCATCACTTATTGTTCTAAGCACATGATCCTGGATTGAATTAAATCTTCCTTATGTCCGTTTTTTTTGTCCTGCTATGGCAAATAAATACATATGTTAGTGTTGGAGAATTTTTTTTCACATCAAGGAATGCAGGAATCAACATGTTACGAGGAGTTGGAGAGTGAGTCTTCTTGATTAGTGTAGGAACACATTAAAATGTGTTTATATTTAATCCTCCTAATACAAGACAATTCATATATAAATGTTCAATGTATAATATTTTGAAAATTGTACCCACAATTTAGTAATATTATTTGTATAAATGCTTAACACACAATTTATTGAAACTTGTGTTCCTATTTAATTCATCCATTAAATTTTGGTAAATAGGTGATTAGAAATAATGTTGTTGTATAAATGCTTAACACAATTTATTGAAACTTGTGTTCCTATTCAATTCATCCATTAAATTTTGGTAAATAGGTGATAGATTGAAATTCTATCACCTATCTATTAAGTTTTTTAAAAAAATTCATCGAAATAATTATAAAAGGTGATTGATCGCTCTGCAAAATACTCTATGAAACAGCTGTACATGTAGACGAAGATAAACAAATAAACATTCACTTACCAAAAACAGAAAGAAGATGAGAGGAAGAATGTTATTAGGGTTAGGTGATGAAAAATACTTAGCGTTGAAGTAAATAAAATGTATAATGAACACTTTTCTTTTTCAATTTCTTCCAAACAACCTAAAGAGGCTAGAGAGTTCTTAGTTCGTTCAAAGGTAAGTATCCTCTACAAGACCATAAACTAATATCACACACTAAAAGCTCAAGCCAATGTCACTGAAGAGTTATTGTTCTCTTCAAGAAATTGTCTTGAGACAGTAACATGATTTGAACTTTTACTTTATAACCTGGTAAACTTTTATAGTTTTATACGATGTGGGACTTAGAAAGTGAAAAAAAAGGAGAGAGGAAAATAAATGTGGAAGAGAGAGTGCATTAATAGATATTTAACGCCATAGTTTCCTAATGAAAACCTTGAAAGGTTCCTCTAAGAAGTGAATCAACTATCTAAAGCTTTAGAAGAAAACCCATGATTAATGTATAGATTTTTTTCAAGTTTAGTTTTGTATAGTAAAAGGTTTCTTCATTAATTATTAATTTAATCTTCCAAATATTCCTATATGTTTTTGTTTAAGCTTCCATGTTTTATGGTTTAAGCTTCCTTGTTTATTGGTTAAATTATTTAATTTCCGAGAATCAAATTACCTCAACTTTAAATTATGTATAATAAAACTAAACTAATTCATTAATTAACAATGATTTTCTCTGTATTTACACACATAGATAAGTAGACCTCATTTTACACTCTAATTTGTGTTTGTAATAACTTCGCCAATTTGATTTTTATGAGTTATTTATTGATTTTTCTATAACTTTTACCGTCATTGTATAAACAATAAACATATGATAAATAGTTCTTTTAGAATGTCTACTCATTTATAATTCTTTAATCAAATTTATAATTATTCTTCATATTATATTTCACGTAAGATATTATTAATATAACCACAAATATCAATAAAAACAATTGTTTCAGTTGAATTTTGAAAAAATATTATATATATATATATAATTAATGTTTATCTGTAATGTTTTCTAAATAAGACTTATTAATAATAAAAAAACCAGGAATATTTACACTATCTAATAAGTGTAAAAACACAAAAATATAAAATTGTATAAAAATTATAAAATATTTTATAAAATGAAATAATAACTTTTTTCTAACATATGTTTTATCATAATTACAGATACTGAAAATTATTTATAGGAGATGCATTGAAATGTGTATGCGTACTGAATACACTCACATCACATATAATGTTGGCAAAATGGGTTGGGCCCAAATGGTCAGGTCGTCGACCCAAATGACTAGGTCATGAGTCCATAGAAAAAAAATGGATTGGATCTTGGTCTATTAGCTCGTATTAATTTAATTTGTTTCGTCCGTCAATTCGTTAGATTACAGGAAAGATTGGTCACTAGCTGATCCATGACCCGTCAATATCAAGTAAAACGGGTTGGCTTGTGGCCCATATCAATATTTTTGTTTTTTCTTCTTCACTTTTATTAATAGTTAACATGAATAATGAAATACAAGTTCTTAAGAGTTTATTTAATTGAATAAATATGTGATTTTTATCTTCATACATTATTATAGTGTTATCCTCTTTATCTTTTCACTTCTAATCAACAATTTAGTAAGTAATCAAGTTAAAAAAAAATTCTTTAAACAAAAGGACGGGCTAAATGAGCTGGCTCGTTAATTCGTCAACCTGTCACAGGACGGGACGGGTTTCATTTTTTGGCCCATACTATGTAAATGGGCTGGATTGTCCCAGACCAAAATTGAACAGACTGCCTTGTTTTGTAACCTCTACTCACATATAAGACAAACAACTCTATTAATAGTTAGTATATGTTTAATAAAATTAGCTTGTAGTTAATAAGTTAGTTTTTAGGTGATAAGTCCGTTTTTGTATGATAAGTCAACTTTTAGCATTTATATCTATTGTTAGATTAATAAAGGATAAATTGGATTGACATAAGGGTAAAGTAAGTAAAACACTCATTTTAGGTTTTCAAAAAAGAAGGCCTAAAAAAATTACTACTAATATTTCTCTATTAATTTAACTATAAAATTATGTTTAAGAAAAAAATGCCTCAATTTTTTTTATTACTAATTAATATATCTCTATTAAACTAATTATAAAATTATGTTTAAGATAAAAAAATGCCTCAAAAAATATTTTATTACTAATATAGCTCTATTAAATTAATTATAGGTTTATGTTTGGGAATAAATTTTAATTAAATTATTATTAGTGTATTTTAATTTTTATTGGTAGTAAAAATAAATATTAATGAGTTAAAACTTTTTTTTAGTAAATTATAATTTTGTTTACAAAAAGGAGAATGATTAGTTATCTTTATTTTCTTATGATCAATTTGGATTTTATTTTCTTCTTTTATCTCTATGTGACTTCTCTTGCCTCTACTTACTTCATGTGTACACGTTTTTTCATTTTCATTTTTAGTTAGTATGTTTTTTTTTTCTATTTGTGTTGTTGTTATTTTTATTCTGTTTTGGATTTGTATTATACTAGAAATGCGTTTATTTTGCCCAGTTTTATTTTTCGGTACTTTTTAATTTACGATTTTCGAAAGTTATTTATTTATTTATTTTTGCATATATTTTGACGAGAAACGAAAATTTTCTACAAAACTATTAATTAGATTATGGTTTAGTTTTCTGTTGGATAATAGATTAATTGTAGCATAATTTAAAATTGGGTTTTATGTAGAAAGATAATTGAAGTTTAGGAAAAAATAAGACTTACTATCGAGTTGAGAAGAACAATATTTTTTTAATTATTTTTATTAATGATTAATCTTAAAATAAACAATTTTGTATGTTTGTGAAAAAGTTGAGAGTTGAGAACGAAGAAGAGACTTGAGACTTCAAGATACTGCAGCCATAACCATGTTTTATTGTTTTGATTCATTCATTTTATATATTTATCTTTAGTAGTGTTTTATATATTATAATTTTTTATTGCATATAAAAATATATAGATATGTCCACTAGAAAATTTGGATCAGGCTATTATAAAATTCGAAAGAAGAGAAGAATTGATGCTTTAATCGCATCACAAGAAGGAGCAATGAATAAGTTTATAAAAAAAGATAGGAAAAATGAATTAAAAAAATAAGAAAAATAAAAACAATTGATGAAAATGTTCATAATGAAATTATAAAATTTCTTCAAGAATCATTTAAAATTGATCACTTTTTTCATATTTTAGATAAAGCAATTACCACACTTCAAGGTAGATTTGGACAATTTAAAATATATGAAGATATTTTTGGTTTTTAATTTATTGTTAAAAAAGTAAAGTCACTAGATTATACATTTTTGAAAGAAAAATGCTTAAACCTTAAAAAATCTTTAGAACATGATAATTTGTTGAATATTGATGAATTTGATTTGTTTTCAGGATTAAATATCTTAAGGGAAATTATAGGTTTGAAAAATGATAAACCAATTGTTATTATTAATTATATAAAAATAAATAAATTATTTTCCAAATATATATATAACTTATAGAATAATGTTAACAATTCCATTATTAGTTGCTTTAGGAATTTCTCAAAACTAAAGATAATAAAAACTTATTTAAGATCAACATTGTTTCAGGAAAGATTAAACGGATTAGCCATATCATCTATCGAGAAACAAATGTTAAATTAAATTAATTATGATAATTTAATAAATAATTTTACATTAAAAAAAGCTCAACAAATAAATTTTAAATAAAAGGCCACATTTTTTATATTTATTTTAGGCCTCCCAAATTGTTGAGTCGCTCTAGTGTCAACATAATTAAGATCTCAAAATTCAGAGTGATACTTAATATAATTTTATTTGAAACAAATAATATAATTTACATATTACGAGTAAATAAATTAATTTATTAGATCATAGTAATAAGTAATTTGGATCATAAAGTACTTAGTAAATATAAAATTACATAAAAAATGTAACTACATATATTTTATCATATATATAAATGAAATTTGTGTTTTTAAATAAAAAAGATATTAATATATAATTATAATTTTAGATTTTTTAAAATAATAAAATTCTTAATAAAATTTATATTACTTTTAGTTTTTTAATATATATATATATATATATATATATATATATATATATATATATATATATATATATTATTTAAAAAGGTCATATTATTTTATCGAATTGATCCAATGAGTATTAGTCAAATTTACTTTTATTTACTTTTTAACTCTTTTTTTCACTTCTTAGTTTAAACTAACTTTAGGTTGAATTTGTTTCTTACAATTTTTATCATGTGTAATTTTTACATAATATTATGCAGGAAATATTTGTTACTTCAATTTATAATTTTAAATTATTTTTAACTAAACTGCATAAAAAAATATGTTTATAAAATTGAAATAATAATCTGTAAAATGGAATTAAAGATAATACAAAAATTTACTAAAAAATAAGGCATGGTAATGAAATTATCAAAGAAATTATAAACTATAAGTTAGTTGAAGCAATGTATAACTTATAAACTAAAATTCTTAAAATAGTTATTTTAAGGTTCTTATCAAATATTTTTGGTGTTAATTTATCGAGTCCATATTTTTTTACTGTTTTTTACTGTGTTGTCCTATGTCACTGATAGTATATAAATATTTCTAATATATTTTAAAACATCAAAATTAATATTCATCGATGTATTTTAAAAATACAGTAAAAGAATAACACACAAAAACTCAATAGATAACCTAAATTTTAATTAAATTAGTTTATAAGTTAATCAAATAAATTAGAAACTAGTTTGCTAACCTTATTAAATACACCGTAAACATTGTTATATACAAGACAAACTACTACAAGAAAATCTCCGACTAGAAACTAATTTTAGAAACAAAAAATAGTTAGTTACTATAATGACCAATTTAGATACCAATTTAAAAATTTAAAAATTATTAGTTACTAAAGTTGTAAATCCCAATTTTAGTAGCTTAAAGTTTAAAACTATTAATGAATAAAATCATCTATTTTTATTTATTTTATTTTTCTTCTCCTCTTACAAAGTAATATCTAATATTGATATTTATGTTTAGATGAAGAATGAATATTGGTGTTAACACCAATGATGAGGATCTGTGCCTTATTGATAGTGCAACAACTCATACAATTCTAGTAATAAATTTTTCTCTTGTTTGGTAATGCAAGAAGTCAATGTTAGTACTATTTTTGATACTACAAATATAATTGAAGGCTCTGGAAGAGCTATTATACTTCTACAAAGAGATACAAGATTGCATATTATAAATGCATTTTATTCTCTCAAATCCAATAGAAACTTATTAAGTTTCAAGGATATTCGTCTAAATGGATATCATATTGAGACAAATAATGAAAGAGATATTGAATATCTTTATATCACTCAAATTGAGTCAAATAAAAAATGTGTATTGGAAAAATTATCAGCCTTCTCTTATGGCTTGTACTAGGGGTGGCAAAACGGACTGGGCTCAACGGGCCAGCTCGTCAGCCCGTGCTAAAAGAAACAGGATGGGTTGAAGATTTCAACCCGTCAGCCCGTTCTGGTCCGTCCCGTCCAGCCTGTCAACTTGACGGGCCAAAGTACGGGCCAACCCGTCCTGGCCCGTTGGCCTGTTTTAAAAAAATAAAATAAAATAAAAATAATTAAAAAGATTAATTTTTTAGATTATATATTTTAAATGTATAAATATATAATAGTATTATAATTTAAATTATTAACACCTACAAATTAAGTTTGAATTATTAGTTATAATTGAATAATTTAATATGTAAATTTAATAATTATTTTAACTTATCTAATTAAAAACATTAACTAATCAATTAAAAGTTAAAATAATATTTTATTTCATTAAATATGATTTTAATAATAATTTATATGTATATAAAAACAAATTTAAAAAATAAAACTAATTAAAAAATTAAAAAACTAATTAAAAAAATTTAAAAAAAATTAAAAAAAAACTAGATGGGCCAGCCCGACCCGACCCGTTAGCCTGGCCTATACAGGACGAGTTGTGACTATTGGCCCGTTTTTTGACGGGCCACATACAGGCCCGGCCAAAATGGGTCGGGCTGGCCCGTTTGCCACCCCTAGCTTGTACTACGCATATATTAATGCGATTGAGACACGTGTCATTATAAGCCAAAAGCTTACAAAGAAATGAATTTCTTGTTTGACATTATCGGTTGGGTCATCCTGGATATATCATGATGAGAAAAATAACTAAAAACTCATGTGGACATCCACTTAAAAGTCAAAAACTTCTTCAGTCCAATGATTTCTCATCTACTGCATGTTCTCAAGGAAATGATAATAAGACCATCACCAGAAAAAATTAGAAATGAGTCAATCTCATTTTTAGAACAAATACAAGGTAATATTTATGGTCCAATGCACCCACAATGTGCATCATTTAGATATTTCATGGTATTAATTGATGTGTCCACTAGATGGTCACATATTTGTTTACTATCAACTCAAAATCAGGCATTTGCTAAGTTATTAGCACAATTGATCAAGTTAAGAGCTCAGTTCCCAGATTATCCAATTAAGAAAATTCGTCTTGATAATGCTGGTGAATTTACATCTCATGCTTTTAATGATTATTGTATATCAATTGGAATTGAAGTTGAACATCTAGTAACACATGTTCATACTCAAAATGGACTTGCATAATCATTGATAAAATGTCTAAAATTGATTGCAAGACCTTTACTTATGAAAGTTAATCTTCCAATGACTACTTGGGGATATGCAATTCTGCATGTTGCAATATTGATTCGCATCAGACCAACAAGAAATCACAAATACTCTCCTATGCATTTGGTTTTTGGTCAGCAACCTAATATCTCTCATTTAAGAATTTTTGGGTGAGTTGTGCATGTCCCAATTTCCCCACCAAAAAGGACTATGATGGGTCCTCAAAGACGTTATATATCTTGGATATGATTCTCCATCGATAATAAAATATCTTGAACCATCAATAGGTGACTTATTTACAGCTCAATTTGCTGATAGTCATTTTGATGAATCAATTTTTCCAACGTTAGGGGGAGAAAGAAAGAAACTGGAAAAGGATATTGGTTGGAATGAATTATCATTATCCCATTTTGATCATCGTACAAAAGAGTGTGAACTAAAAGTTCAACGGATAATTCATTTACAAAAATTGGCCAACCAATTACCATATGCTTTTACTGACATAAAAAGGGTAACTAAGTCACACATACACGCTGCTAATGCTCCAATCAGAATTGATATTCCTGTTGGACAATCTAATATAGCAAATGAATCTCAAACACGCGTGAAGCGTGGTAGGCCTGTCAGTTCCAAAGATAAAAATCCTCAAATGAGGAAAAAGGAAAAAAGGCAAGAAGGACTAATCGATGGGGTAAAAGTTCCAAAAGATTCTTTGACATAATTAATGATTCAGTTCCAAAAGAACCTCAAGTACCTGAAATTGTTGAAAATGATGAGATCTCAATAAATTATGTCATGAATCATATAATATGGAACCAAAATAAAGTCAACATTGACGATGTTTTTGCATATAATATAGCAAAGGATGTTATAAAATGAGGATCAAGAACCAATGATAATTGAAGATTGTCGATAAAGAAATGATTGGCCAAAATGGAAAGATTCAATCTAAGCAGAATTAGATTTGCTTGCTAAACGAAAGTTTGTGGACCTGTAGTTCGCACACCTAAGGGTGTAAAACCAATAACTAACCACACCAAAAATCAATCATACATGACATACAAAAATATCACCGAAATGAATAGTATACAAGAACAAGGCATAAATGACACAACACGACATAATCATAAAAATAAATCAAATTAGGGGTCGAACCTACTGTTAAAACAGTGACAAAGTATTAAACACCAAATAAAGACTATTTATGTGACAAACGTATGACAATTTTTTTCATACAAATAATATATAACTTCCTACAAATACAATTCAAAACCAACATTTATCCAACAAGTCCCTCTACATATCTAATCACACAATCCATATGGAAAAACCTGTATACGTACATTTAACATTTGTAACCATTGCAAAAAGGTGTAAATATAGAAGTCCATCAATGTTAAGAATATGAATATCAAACAAATGAACCACAAATTCTACTGCATATTTTGGTCATACAAAACACAGGCGTAAAAAAGTTCCCTAAATGCTTCAATTTCATTCTACAGTGGTAATACGTGAACCTTCCTTAACAAAGTCATACATCCTACTAAATGATACTTCGATCAACACCAATCACACAACAAAGCATTTAAAAAAAAAGAGAATTCCTAAAAAACCCTAAACACAACTGAAAATAAATCACTCAAAATCAAAATTTGTGAAAGGACGAGACTTTACCTCCACAGTCAAAAGAATCCAATGCTCCAAGAACGAAACTCACCCAATAAACCAAATACCATCGTGGTCCACGAGGGAAATGACAACTTTGAACCAAAGAGAACAAAATTAAACAGAAACCATGACAAGTGAAGCATAATTAGCCTTTGAGCGAAGAACAAAAACAATCACAAATAGGGTTTGTAAATTTGGGGCAAAAATTATCCATACATTCAAAATTAAAACAGAGACACTAACCCTTAATATGGAACAATTTCACGAAAGAGACAGAGATTTATTGTTTTCCTGTGAAGAACTGTGGACGAGCACCGTAGACCAGTACCGTGAGACCATCAACAACGCTTGGGGACGCGCCAATCGGGAAAGAAGGGAAGCAGAAGGTCAAAACACCAAACTTTCAAATTGAGATGAGGAACCCCCTTTTTGTGGTTGTCACAGAGCGTAGGCGAACCCCCTTTGCTACTATTGCTTTCGAAGAAAAGAAGATGAGTGGATTGAAAAATTAAGAAACCGCCAAGCTTCAAAATTTAGAAATTCAAAACTCTGTTTGGTATTTTCCATAAAAAAAATGAAATTTTGATGGGTGTCACGTCACTTTGTCAATTTTGTCACTTTTTCCTTTGTCAAAAGATCGTTTTCCTAATTTCAATGGCAAAGGAGGGCTAGTCTTTGAAATGTGACAAATCAAGATTCAAATACATATTAAGAAGGGTGCCCACAATTATGATTCCATACCCAAACTTACAAATATTAAATTTGTGTCTCATTTCCACCTAATAACATGTGTATACTTGTATATGTACCTATTTTCTTACCATTTTAATATTAATTAATTAATTTTTATAAAATTATGACAAAATATTCAATAGCAAAATAGTCCAAGGGGACCCATTTTCGGCTTTTCGGCTTGCTAGGCTCAGAAGGTTTTACCTTGATTTCACTAAGCTTGAGGTGGACTTTTTATAGGTCTAAATATAGTTATAAGAGAAATAGTATGAAGTCTTGTATCATATATATATATATAAATATAGTTAAAAAAAAAATAATAATAAATATTATATAATATATATATATATATATATATATATATATATATATATATATATATACACGTATATGGGGTGCTCAAAGTCTAGAAATAGAGATATCGTTTATGGACCAATTATAATATCACTCAAGTATGTGTCTGTATTTGTTAAAACTGTAACATATTAGGAGCTTTATTTGCAATTTTGACAAGTATTGAGTAGTTTCTAGTGAGCATGTGTATGATTAAATTGTAAAGGGGTGCTACAACCCTTATACAAAAGATATATACATAAATTTTGAAAACAGAACTCAACCCAACCTACAACGTTGTACCAATAAAACAAAGGGAGTTTGACACCAAATAACATATACAATTAACAAATACAAACAAATATCAATAACTCAATATTTAGTTTAGTTACTATCTTGGTTAAGCGTTTAGACACATAGTAACTATTATGATCTAACAGCGTTCCCAATACTTAATCCATCATCCTTTAACACGCATAATCAATAGAGGCTACTAATATATATACCAATATATAGGTGACCAAGGCAACACCTATTATTCTAAGCACATGATTTTGTATTGAATTAAATCTTCCTTATGTCCATTTTTTTTTGTTATGGCAAATAAATACATATATTAGTGTTGGAGAATTTTTTTTCACATCAAGGAATGTAGGAATCAACATGTTACGAGGAGTTGGAGAGTGAGTCTTCTTGATTAGTGTAGGAACACATTAAAATGTGTTTATATTTATTCCTCCTAATACAAGACAATTCATATATAAATGTTCAATGTATAATATATATTGAAAATTGTACCCATAATTTAATAATGTTTTTTATAAATGCTTAACACACAATTTATTGAAATTTGTCTTCCTATTTAATTCATCCCTTAAAGTTTGGTAAATAGTTGATAGACTGAAATTCTATCACCTATCTATTAAGTTTTTTAAAAAAATTCATCGAAATAATTACAAAAGGTTGATTGATCGCTCTGCAAAATACTCTATCAAACATTTGTACATGTAGACGAGTTCTTTAGTTCGTACAAAGGTAAGTATTTTCTACAAGACCATAATTTGTTTATGGGTATATGTCTTCTCAATCATGTACTAACTGAATATCACACTCAAAAAGCTCAAGCGAATGCCATCAAGGAGTTATTGGCCCCTTCAAGGCATTGACTTGAGACAATAGCATTTTGAAACTTTCTCTTTATAAAATGGTTAACTTTTTTAGTTTTATACGATGTGGGACTTAACTCATATGACATCAAAGTCTTCTATGATAGTTTCTGATATTTATACAGTCTGCGTTCAAAGAGGTTGGGTTAATTGCCTTTTATATAGTGAGGCTCAATTATCCCTATGATTCCTAGAGAACACTAAACTTCTACACTGTAGTAGTCTTTAGTTGGATTGTTGTTATCTTTATTTTCTTATTTATATTACAAATAAAAATGATGAGAATGTAAGAGTGAAGATCGTATGGAATAAAATAGTTATTTATTTTCTTGAGACATACTTAAAGTCGTATAATAGTATACATTATCAAATTACGTTAATACAATAACTTGTCAACCAACATATCTTTGAATTTTGAAATACTCTTTCATCTTCTTTTTTTGATGAACTACTTTAACTTTTAGCTTTTGAGTAGAGTTGGGATTGTTCCAAAAATCTTTTAATCCCTTATCTGTGCAAGGCCTTGATTTCAAGGCCTCCATCAATATGAAGATTTATCATCGTCTTATAGGTCACATTTTTCTTTTCATCATTCAATCTGAAGCGGAAACAACCTAACAAAACTGCTGAAAATATCTTCATTTGTCTGTAAGCAAACTCTTTCCCTAGACAAATCCGAGGACCAGCCTGCAAATGAATCAAAATTCATCTAATGCTTGTTCAAAGAAAATACACAAAAAGATAGGAGTTTGATCATGTGCATAATAAGCATAGTTGTAAAAAATATTCTAAGGAAAACTCTACTAACCTGAAAAGCTGTAAACTTGAAAGAGCTCTGTTGCTTAAAAATGCCATTTTCATCAAGCCATCTTTCTGGTCTAAATTCCTCTGCATCATCACCCCATATAAATTTCATCCGACCCATTGCATAAGGTTGGTAAGATACCATATCTCCCTTGTTAACACTGTACCCATCTGGTAATGTATCATCAGAAAAACAAATCTTTGCATCCTGCATCAAATTAAGGAGACAAAATCTTAAAGCTGGATCTTTTGTACTTGGTCTAGAAATCAAATTTAGAACATGAGTGCATTGGGTTTCTGTTTCAAAAATCTTACTAGTTTATAGAAAAAACAAATGAAACACACATCCATGACAAGGACATGCCTCACCATATATAGCACACCCTTGAGCTAGGACCACAGAACATGACAAAAATGAGAAAACATCTCTGTTTTTGGTTTTCAATATACTTGTTTAAGAAGATTTCAAAACGTGATCAATTTTTTAGATGGAAATTGAGAGCTGAATAGCATGAAATTATTTGAAGAAAAAAAAAACAATTTTAAAACAAATTGAGAGGTAGGAGCAGTAGTGGAGACTTGTTTCTACTGCATGCAGTGGTGAAGTTGAAGAGTTCAACCTCGAACTTAATCTTACCACAGGAACTGCAGGATAGAGTCTGAGAGTTTCTGTAATAACTGCATGAAGATAGTTCATCTTTTCAAGAGCTTCATCTGTTACACTTGACGCAAATTCAGTATAGCTGCTAATTGTTTTTGTGTTTGTTGCTTCTTTCACTTCTTCTGCTGCTTTTTCTTGAACTGCAGGGTACTTACATAACATGTACATGAACCAAGAAAGTGTAGCTGCCGTTGTGTCTTTCCCAGCAATAACAAAGTTTAGAATTATATCTCTAAGGTATTTTGAATCATTTCCCTTCACTTGCAGAAACCTTGACAGAATATCTTCACGTTTACTCTACAGATATAGAGTGAAAAATGAATTATATATTGGTGGTAATCGATTAAAAGAGTTAATCTTGGTCATGCACTCATATATATATATATATATATATATATATAAATGGTCATGATTATTTTGTTTAAGTTTAATCTTAAGCTTCCATTTTTTATTCTACAGCTAAGGTTACTCTTCTAATCATATACAAAAACAGCTTGCGTGTAATAAACTTACATCAGAACCCCCCACTGAAATCTGCATTTGCTGAATTCTAGTGTTGATTAGCTTCAAAACAAATTCATCTAAAACTTTAGTAGTCTTTCTTAGTTTGGCCTCTGTTCCAATATTCAGAAATTTCTTGATCTTCCAGAAGACATCAACATAACGATAGAGGGTGAGTGCACTTGATGCATCAAAAGCATCAGCAAAAATCTTCCCTTCTTGACTTGATCCACACATGCTGTCAAGTTCAGTTCCAAATGCAACTTGGAAAATCGAATCCAGTGTTGATTTCATGAAAAGGTCCTATATAAATTATTGGAGCACGTTAACATCCTAAGAAGTAGATAAAAGAAGGTAATATGATAGCATCTTTCAGAACATATATATATACCCACTTGGATTTCCAGAGAACTATTAGAAATTGCAGATTCAGACACTATGTTTGCAAGTTTTGCTGCATTCTTTCTGAATACTGAAACACTGAAGTCCCTTAACATCTTCGTAGAGAATTCATGACTTGATATTTTCCTTTGTTCCCGCCATTTCTCACCATCAACTGTGAAAATCCCATCACCTAGTAAATCCTTCAAATTGTGATAGTTGTACAAGCCCTGCACAAAAGTTTAAAGAAATAACATTGAAGCTATTTGGCCTAATTAAATAAATCATAAAGGCCTATCACAAATCTATATACCTAATGTTTAGTATCTCTGTAATTATTACATCTAAGATATTGGAGGATACTAAAACAAAAATTGTAATCAATATTACAGGGTTGTAAAGCTCTATGTATACCCTCTTGCACTTGTTAGGAATCCAAAGTAGAAATGAGAAAACTGAGTGACATATAAAAAAGAAAACTCATAAATCAATTGTCTTAAGCTAGTGTTCGACCACAACATGGAAATTGGAAAGGATCTAGTCTACCTTCAAAACGAAGATGGATTAAGTTACCATTGCCAAAATTTGAAAGGACGAATTCGAATTTGAGTTATCATTTTTAAGCAACTTCTACACTAAGAAGCAGGCCGCAGATTCTGAATCAGGTTCCTAACCATCAATGGAAAGGTTTTCATACCATGCAGACGAAGTTCACTTTGACTTTTACACCTATTACCTATTTCAGCAGGATATAACTACTGCATTCATTTCAGGAAAAAAGGTATCATAAGCAGAACCATGAACTATAGCACTGAAGTGTTTAACATCATGTCACTTTTCACAGAGTTGGCAAATTGATATACCCAACCCAATCGCTTTCAAAATCAGAAAAATTCTTCAATGGTTATAACTGAGTGCTTCAGTTTTTCATATACGTTATATGGAAAACAAGCTTTTTAATTCGACAGATAACAATATGAAATCCAATAACCTCTTCAGTTCCTTGAACCCTACCAACTAGGGAGGTAAGTGGCAACTCACCACTTCCATTTAACAACTCTAAGAAACAAAACAGACCCTGTAACGCTTTTCTGTACAAACGAGTAATGTTATATTCTCCCCTAAATTTTTGTATAGATCTTGTAACATTTTCTAAAATTAAAGTTGAAATGTCTCAACAAAACAAAAAAATTCAATATTTTATTCATTCAACTAGTAGAAGAGTAAAAAATTGGGATAATAATAGCAAAAGACCTGGTCTATCTTTGAAAGAATCATCCATTAATGAATAAAGTTTTTACCTTTCCATAATTCTCAAAATTGGTTTTGAGTATGTACTCAACATTACTTGGTTCTGCAGTGTAAACTTCATATCTGAAAAGGTTGAGCAACCTGTATGTTCTGTATTTGGCAGCAAGATGAGTCATGTAATGGTGCAACCTGTGGAAGTTCATGAGCTGATTAAACACAGTGCCAGCAACTGGGTGATACCTCTTCCCATCCCTTTTGTTCAATTTTCTGAACAGAAATTGAAGAACCAAAAGGGTCAAAGCTGCAAAGAAATAAGGATGTGAAAGAAAAGCCATGGATGACATGGTTTCTGTTTGGGCAAGGAAATTGCAGTGCAAATGTGACCTTTTCACACTACTAAGGAAAATAGTATAAAATACAATGTTTTTATATTGAATGTAGAAGGGGCTTGTCAGCTTCTGCCACGTGAGGGTTACAGAATCATAACTAAGGAAATGATAAAGTATGATTGGAAAAAAAATCGGTCTCGGTCTTACTACGATAACAAGATTTACTCTCATTAGCTTTGTTTATCTTTTCATTAAAAAAATGTTCAACAAAATAATAAACAAAACTAGTGAGGATAGAGCCTATAGCGGATAATTGAAGGAAAGGTTTGCTATATGGGTCCACCAAAATTTAATTTATTAAATGTAATATATATCCAGAATTAATGATAATTAAATTAAATATTTTATTATTAATTTTTGTATTTATTTTTAAGGTTAAGTATAATTTTAGTATTTGAATTTTGACTTAAAATTTTAAAATTGAAATTTGTTTCTGTTTAAAGATTACTTTAATATATATTTTGGATCCTAAATTTTAACAAAATTTTAAAATTGAAATTTGTTTTTGTCTAAAAATTACTTTAATATATATTTTGGATCCTAAATTTTAAAAATGAATAATTGTAGTTCTTTTAATCTAATTTAATTAATTTTTTTAGGTGTCGAATGCCTTTTTAAGCAGATATTGAACTGTGAATGCGTTAAACAGTATAAACAACTCTAATACTAACATGAAACGCATTCGACACGTTATACAAGTTAACATAATTAGATTGAAAGGATTATATTCATTCATTTTCTTAAGTTTAAAAATAAAAATGTATCAAAGTTTCGACCAGAAACAAATTTCAACCTTAAGTCAAAGTTCACATACTAAAACATACTTAACCCTGATTTTTATGTTTTTTTTTTCAAAAACAAAATTAAGCATAAACTCATAATTTATTATAATGTTTTACCTATTTTTTCTATTTTTGAAATAAAAAACTTTCTCCAGATTTACTTATGGTGAAATATTAATTTAGTGATAAGTATTTTTTTATTTTTGAATTTTTTTTATATTCGTAATCAATTTTAATTATAATTTGATTAGTATATATTTTTCTTTGAGTAATTATATTTTTTAATTTTTTATTAAATTCTGATAAAATAGATATGTATAATTTTTTATATAATTAAATTAAATTATGTATTATTTTTATTATATTATTATAATGATTAAATATTAAATTTAAATGTATTATTTTAACTACTTTGGTCAATATTTCACATGTGAGATCGAACTATTCTCCCGCGTATACACTTTGGTTTTTAAAGTTTGTTTACTTAATTATTTTATGTTGTCAGTTTTTTTCTCTCTTACATCTAGGAATGGTAATAGAGCATATGAATGTGTTCTAATTATTTTATCCACATCATTCAATTAAAACAAATATTATTAATTTTATATTTAACAGATATGAAATTTTTATATTATTATTCTACGCGTTTTTTATTGTTTAAAACTTTAATTAAAATATAATATTTATCAAATACTAAAATAAGTATATTTTTATGATAAATATAAAATATAAAATTATATTTATATAAATATTAAATATGACTATAAATCAAATAACAATTAAATAAATATCAAATACTAAAAAAATAAAAATAATCAAATTTAAATCTTAAAAATAAAAATTAATGATAAATATAAATATATTAAATTAAGTATGAAAACAAAAACAAAATATACATTGCTAACTCCATATTTAATTTAAAAAAAAATCAAATATTATTCGTATATCATATCAATGTCAAGGAATAGCAGAATACCCAAATAATACTGAAAAGGATTCACTCTTTGTTATCTCTCCATTTACATCACACCAAACTATGTATTGTTGTGTGGTTCAAAATAGATGTTGCTGTAAGTGTCACAAAAGTTGACACTTTGTACTTCTTCTACTTTTTCTTCAACTACCACTAATTAAATCACTAGACAATTTTGAAAAGAAATTTAAATTGTGAGAAAAAGAGTTCGATTTGATTGATAGTGTCGCGCTTTTAATAATACATGTGCATAAAATTACCGTAATCTAGTTGAAAAATCTTGTAATAAATTAAAAATAATGATAGGTGAGTATTAAGAAATTATTTCACTTCCATAAGAAAAGAGAAGAAATATTTTAATTAAATAAAAAATATTTAATTGAAAAAGATAAATTAGTTGCATATTATTTATATTTTGAATTAATGTATGATATTTCTTTTTTATCAAAGTAGAGTTAGCAAAATGAATCAATCATTCTGGTTCGATTCAGACTAACCTACTTGGTCATTCAGTGAACTAATTTAAAACATTTTATTTATTAATAAGATAAACAAATTTAAATTTGGTCCGACCCATTATGGGTAGATAGGTTAAACATGTTGACTCATTGACTTACTTAAATAAAAAAGAAATAAATTTTTTTTCTTCGATCCCAAACAAGCTAAATTATAATTGTAATAAAAATCTAAATAAATATCAATATAATCCAAAATAATGTTCAATCCTAAATACATATCAAAATCATGTTATTCCAATATATTGATTAAAAAAAATCCAACCCAACAATAAAAAAATTGTATAACTTTTTATTTATAAGTAAATTGATGAGTTAACCTGACTTGTCATAAATTTAACCTAAATGAATCAAGTTTTTTGTAAATCAAATCAAAACTAATTTATAATAAAATTTATAAAAAAATTTCAACACAATCTAATCTGGCCAATTTAGTTTATATGATTTTACCCAACTCTATAACTCTAGATAAAAGAGATGACACTGTCTAGAATTCAAAATGAAAAAAGTATGAGAGTTGTGGAATATGATAATGGTAAGAGATATTGCATTATTCTTAGAATCAAGACTATGATAACGACAAACACTTATTTCTTTTCATTCTTATCCGTACGTAGGATATGAGAAGTTGGAAGTTGGACCAAACAAACACGCAAGTAATTAATGTATTCATATTTTTCTTTGAAAAAGTAGTGTTTTTTTTCTTTAAACTTCTAAAGATTGTCTTGTCTGCAGTTATGTGTTTTGCTTTATACTTAAAAAGTACATTAGATAAAACTACTTATTTAAATTATTATTTTCTGTATTTTGTAGGTACTGTATTATTTGATGGATAACTAAACTTTAATAAAGAAATTGACTATTTATTTTTAGTGTGAAATTTTTTTTATAAACACATTTAAATTTAAGACTTCGTTTAAAAGTTTCGGGTCAATTTTACTCGATCACACGGTACAAATTAATGCACGCATTAAAATAACTAATACTATAGTAACATTCTATTTTAAAAAGTATTTTAAATTAGATAAGATATTATATAATATGATATCATTCTAAACTAATAATATATGGGAGAATAAATATTCCAAAAGTAAATGTGATGTGTAATTTAATATTATATGGAAGATTAATAAAGCGATATGTAAAAGAAAAAATTATCTCATTCTATCTCCATTATATTTAGTAGTTAGCATGGCTATATTAAATGATAAGTACAATTTTGTGTCTTACGAAGATTATATATATATATATATATATATGAAATTTTAAAATAGACTAGGTGATAATTACATGATGAACTTACTCACAATTTAAGAAGTCATGAATAAAAGTGTGCTAATTCATATTATTGTGTACGAATATCTGTGCAATATAAGAATGGTCATAATTCCTTTTGTTTTTATTCTGAAAAAAAAAAGTCAGTTTTTTAATATGCATCTTGTTTATAATTTATTTTCATTTTAGCGTATAATTTATTTTGAAATTTATTTAATACAAATTTTATGAAATCAATATATTTATTTTTTTAAAATTAAATATAAAATATTATGAACAATATGCCAAATTCAAAAAAGAATTGAATTGTATATTGTTTTACAATAGATGGGAAAAATAACAATAAACTTTTTTCTAATTTTAACATATTTATTTTGAAAAGTTGACATATAATGATTAAGTTGTTGATTGAAGGATTAAGAAAAATAGGCTTTAAGCTTAACTCAATCCCCACACAATTAATCGTCTGTAAGATAATGTTTGTACTTATTCACTTATGTATTATAAATTTGTTAAAAAAGTATTTTAAATAGAAATATTTGATGTGATATAAGTTGTAGATTTTTTCATAGTTTATTTATTTTTATTTAAAAACAATATTGGTTTCAAGAAATATAATTGTAATAAAAAATTTATATTTTATTTCTTTTTTATTATATGTTGTTATATAAAACATAATTTTCTCAATTTCAATTGATTAGACATATTGTGTTGATTATCGTTAATAATTTTTTAGAAATATTATTTGATTTCTTAGACTTTTTTTATTACCACCGGTATTTTCCAAAATAACACTTATTCCGATATCTTTACTCTTTGAAATCTACGAACTCAAACTCGAACCATAGACCTTGTTCTTAATATAGAATAATTCTAAATTACATAGTCTTTTATTCATTTTTTGAAATTATCAATATATTAAATTTATATTCAACAATTTTTTACCTAAAACAGGTTCCCTTAATATTTATGAAGAATATATTATGTTGAAATTACAAAATATTTTATAAAAACTCATTTATTTATTTTTTGAAATATGTCTTATATTATAATACTAGTATGAGACCTCTGCGTATGCACGAGTTTTTTTTTTTGTGTTATTATTGTTATAGATATTTTGTTTAAATACTACACATTATATTAGTTAAAAATTAAATTAAAATATTGTTATTATTGAAATAATTTTTGTAGATTTGTAAATATATTATTTAGATTTTAGCTAATTATAACAATCTGCTTCATTATCTAATTATTCAAGATCATTGATTATGTTCATTATATATTGGTATAATCCATAGTTACACAATACATAGCTTATAGTTATACTTAATTTATATTGAAATGTTGAAATGATTACATTTGAGAATAAATCTGAAAGGTGTGGTTTTGACGACAAGGTATAGTAATCATGTGTCTTGTGAACTTTTGTTTCGTGCATATATGTACATTGAGTTATATATTATATTGAAATTTGAAATGAAATGCATATGTACATATAGTTGTTAAAATAAAATATAGGAATATTGAGAACTTTGGTCTCGTGCAAAAGTAATGTCCACACATGAATATTTGTAACATCCCAATTTCAGCAGCTTAAAACTAATAAAAATAGGGAGTTTCATCATAGCTCCAAAACAGATAATCCAGTGTACCCAATATATTAATACAGTTTTACAAAAGGTATGACTATAAAAATATATCACTCATACACTTAAACTAAACTAATAAACTCTGTACTACTGACCACTGCTAAAGCTCCCACTGGAAACCTCCTCTTCACCACTAACACGATGGCTCTTCATCCTCCAGAAGTGCCTTTGACACTGCAACCACATCTGCTCCCACCGAATAGGTGATCATCGCAAAAGGAAACATACAACACAAGACAGGA